>Ga0115003_10000088_pt1 | contig 68218 bp, 79 predicted proteins | sample ArcticOcean_MG_C_7_FD_88736 | JGI IMG/M metagenome (GOLD analysis project Ga0115003, IMG submission 88736) | Marine microbial communities from western Arctic Ocean - ArcticOcean_MG_CB11_88 | ecosystem: Environmental > Aquatic > Marine > Oceanic | place: Arctic Ocean: Canada Basin | collected...
ATTCCATCTATTTCCTTCTTTAAAATTTCTTTTTTTTTTTTTTCTTTATTAAACATACTTAACACATTTCTTGACGACATATTATGTTTAGTTATATCTTCTATTACAGAAGTATTTCTTATATCTCCTGCATCAAATTTTATGATATCATAATTCAATTCATTTAATATATTTATTATAAAATTAGTTTTACCACAACCAGGATTACCATATATATATATACCATTTTTAATCGTTTTATCATATTTTGTAAAATCAAATTGACATAATAAATTTTTTATTTCATCACATATATTTTCTCTATTTAAAATTCTATTTAAATTTATTTTCTCCATCTTATATGTTTACTAACTATTTTTTTATGTCTATTTTGACACAAACCATGTTGTTCCCAAAAATCACATAATATATTTTTACATTTATCAGCTTTTTGTTCAATACAAAAATGCATTAAAAAAAAACCATAATTTGCAAATATGTTATTATTATATATATATTTTTTTTTGTTTAACCATTTTTTATTATTTTCTATTACGTTATAATAAAATACCATATCATTTTCATTACGTATACATGACCTTATAAAGCTATCATAATTAATAATTCGTTTTGAAATATATAAATGATATTTGATGTAATTTTTTTTTGATAAATTTGCTAAGATAAATCTTGGCAAAAAATCATAAATAACCTTAATTAATTCATCAGGCAATTTATCAACCGAATCTAATATATCTTTCATGTATATTTTAATCATATAATATTAAATATTTGTTATAAAATATTATATTAACATGGATTAATTGTTCCATAATTCAACCCATCCCATGCTAAATTACAATTGTTTGCCCAATTATATTTGGCACATAAACCATTTGATCCTTTAAATGTTGGTATATTAAAATCCATTATTTTATTATTGCATGTTCCAAGATTTTTTTTATTATAACATTTACCGTTTCCAATACTTTTCCACCAATCTGGACATGGTGCTATTGAAGGTGGCCAATTTTTACTTAAATTATTCCTATAAAGAATAATACATACAATTAAAAAAACTAATATAAATGACACTATAGCAGTTATTATAATAGATTTCTGATATTCACCAATTTTCATTTTTTATATATACAATTATTTATTATTATATTATTCTAAATATTATTAGCTATTACATGGATTAGGAATACCATATGTAATTCCATCCCATGATACTTTACATTCATTAGCCCACTTATATTTATTACAGGCACCTTGAGATCCACTAAATTCCGATGTATTAAAATTTTTTTTCTTTTTTTTACATATACCTAATTTTTTTTGATTAAAACATCTTTGTTTATTTCCAGATCCATCACTTATCCACCAATCAGGACACTCAGGGGTAACTGGTGGCCATGTATTATTATATTTTCCACTTAATAAAGCAGTAGCAATAACAATTAATATTATAATTAATAAAATAATTGCTATAAGTAAAGTAATTTTTTGAAATCCTCCTAATTTCATTTATATATTTTATTTATATTATTTTTTCTATGAGACTAATATATATGAATAATTTACCTATATCAAATGGACGAGTAAATATTAAATCACCTAATACTAATGCTTTATTTAAAATGTATGATAAAATACCAGCAAATCAGTGTGTAACATTTAGGAATGCAACTGATGGAATTTGGAATGAAACTAGCTTATCATTAGCATTTTTTTCAGTAAATAATATTAAATTATTACAAAATGGTATTAGAGCTGGCGTATATCATAGATCAAATGGACAATATGTAGTAGGAGAACAAGATTGTGATGTTATAAAGATAGTAATGAGAAGTGTGTTTTTGCAACATGCTGCTAATCAATCCAATAATATTACTCAACAAATAGAACAACTAAATAATATAGTTTTAGATTATTGTATACAACAAGTATATGGTGAAGCACAAGGTTATATAAAATATATTTATGATGCAAGTACTTTAGTAGTTCCAATTGCACATCCTGTTATGGCAGATAATACAGATAGACAATTAGAATTTAAACGATGGTTTTAATTATTTTTTTTGAGCATTTTTTACTAATTTATTATTTCCAGATAAAAATCCCCAAAGCCCCTCATTATTTTTAATAATTCCACTTCCAACGAAAACTACATAAACAGTTATAATAAAAACAAAAAATTCAAAAGCTAGATTTTCAAATATTAATGATTTTTTTTTTTGAGTAATAAATTTCTTAAATATTCCATATTTACTTAAACCAAAAAAAGATAAAATCATAGCTAGTACTGGTAATATTATATCATTTACTACCTTATCTACCATTCTTGTAATCAAAGGTCCAATTGCCATCCCACTTGAAATTACTAAAATGCTTATACCTGGTTCTACAAGGAACGTTTTCAAATCTCGTGGTAATATACTTCCATCCCTAGATTTCTTCGCATGTGAAATAAATAAATTAAAAAATGAAGTAAAAGATTTATCGCTTGAATTGGCAGTTAAATCCATATATATATATATATTAATAAAATTTTTCGTTTCTTATTATTTTTATAAAATAATAATAAATTATATGGATAAAATTATTGTTATTTGTGCTACAGGTCGCTCTGGATCAACTACATTACAAAGAATAATTAATTCAATCCCAAACAGTAACATATGTGGAGAAAATATGGGAGCAGTAAATAGTCTTTTAGAATTTTATAAACGACTTAAAATATCTACCAAAGAATTTATTCCAGGACATTTAAAACCTGCTTCTTTTAATCAATTAATTGATAATAGGATAAAACCATCTTGGTACAATTCATATGATTTAGATGAAATTGTTAAGATGATTAAAATATTAATAATTAAATTATTTAAGAAAAATGATAATACACATGTTTGGGGGTACAAAGAAATAAGATATGATGGAATAAATGGAAATCATATAGAATATATGAACGAATTTATAGAATTATTTCCATCAGTAAAGATAATTATTCACATAAGAAATAATATTATTCAGCAAGCGAAAAGCAATTGGTTGGCAAAAGATAAAAATGCTATAGTTTATTTAAAGAAAAATAATAAAAAATTAACTGACTTTTACAATAAAAATAAAAAAAATTGTTTTTTAAGTACATTTGAAAATATGTTTAATTTAGATAATATAAATAATATATTTAAATTTATTGAATGTGAAAAATATTTTAATAATGAAAAAATAAATTTGATATTAAATGATAACATAACAGATTAATGATTAGATTTATGATGATCCATAGCCTTTTTACATTCATTATGTAAACAATTATTCAGATTAATCGTTCTCTCTAAATTATTTTATTTAATTTCAGATTCTTTATTTATTTTTTTAGAGCTAGAAAACTGTTTGATGATTTCTTTTAATGAGGATAAAGTATTGAACAAAATTTTTAAATTTATAGTTTTACAAAAAAAAATACTTATATTTATATTTATATTTATAGCATTTGGTTTTTTTTTTATTTTATATATTATTTCTTCATTTGATGAATTGCTTTCATCACTATTTAATCTAACTTTAGACGATTCATTTGGTGATGAGGAATCGCTATTATAATCTATTGTTTCAATTAGATAAACTTTTTTCTTTTTGATATTTTTATTTGGCTTATTGAAAAGAGTCATAATTTAGTTGAAATAAATATATATATATACATAGCTATAAAATTAATCAATAATTTTAATTAGGTTTTTGCTTTTTTTAACTATTTTTTTTTTAACGTTTTTGTTAGAAGAAGTTGTTTCAATATTCAAACTCACTCTTTTTTCCTTATATCTGTTATAGGCTTCCTTTAATATTAATAATTCCTCTAACCACATTTCATTTATTGTTTTACTTTTTATTTTATATAATTCATTTTCTTTAGAATTATGGTCTTTCATTAACTTATCTATATTTTCTTCAGTTACGCTATCCATAGTCATTTTTATTAAATATTTAAAGTCATAATCATTATCTATAATATCATATTTTTTATTATTAAGCATAGTTATAACTTGACTTTTTGATTTTTTTCTTAAATCAAGTGTGTCGTTTAATATCTCCTTAATATAAAGTACTTTATTAGTAAGTATTAACAATTCATTTGTAATTTGATTAATTAAGAATTGTTTTCTTTTATCATATAATTTTAATCTAACATCAAAATAAGAGTCAATAATTTCATATACTGAATTAAATTTTTTTAATTCATCATCAGAAGTAAATAAATGCATATTTGTGTTTGAAACAAAATTATATAATTTCAATAGTTTTTCTACTCCATTACATTCATATTCTAATTTTTCTGCCTCTAGTTCTTTAAGTTTTCCTTTGGAAAAGGTAATAGTAAAATCAACCGAAGTATCTTTACTCATATCATCATAATCTTTAATAAATGATTGTATTTTTTTACCATTTTTAGAGACATAAGGTTCAATTAATTTCTCTAATAATTCTTTAAAATCTTCAGTCCAAACCCCAATTGGTAGTTCAGTTACATTAATTTTATCTTCAGTTATTTTATTGTATTTACCTTTAATAATAAATTTATTATTATTAATTTTATCAATTGAACCGGTGAATCCTTCGTAGTAAGGAATAAATTCATCTGATTGTAAGTTTATATTATTATTTAACTTATTTATTAAATAATTAAATATATCATTAGGATTATAAGGCAATATTTCTGTACTAAATCCAGTTCCAATACCTTTACTTCCATTTATCAATATCATCGGTATAATCGGAGAATAATAAATAGGTTCAACTAAAATTCCATCATCATTTAAATACGTTAATATATTATCATCCGCTTGAGGAAAAATTAATCTAGTTAATGGATTTAAATTAGTGAATATATATCTTTCAGATGCAGAATCCTTTCCTCCTTGTAATCTAGTTCCAAATTGTCCATTTGGCATTAATAAATTTATATTATTAGATCCAATATAATCTTGTGCCATGCCAATTATTGCTCCATTCAAGCTTGCTTCACCATGATGATATCCTGAATGTTCTGAAACATAACCACTAAATTGTGCAACTTTAATTTCAGAATTTAAGTTTTTTTTGAAAGCAGAATACAAAATTTTACGTAAACTAATTTTTAATCCATCCATCATATTTGGAATACTTCTATCACAATCATATTTTGAAAAATGAATAAATTCTTTATTTACAAATTCTTCATAAGATACCATTTCATTATTTGTATTTAAATATGAGTTTCTATCGTAACTAGATAGCCATAATTTTCTATCATCAGATCTTTTTTTATTAAATACCATATCAATACAATTATCACTAGATTGTTCATTATATTGAAAGCCAACTAATTTTTTTTTCCTGAAATACTCTTTAAATTCCTTACCGGTGCTTGTACCTAGACCTTTAAAATATTTTATTTTCCATCCATTTAAGTCGTTATTTTCTTTCCAAGATGAATATTCACCTTCATTATAAAATTCAATTTCATTAGCACCTTTTCTTGCTTTTAAAATAGGAGTATTCATAAATCCAATAAATCCTGGTATTTTAATTAATGATCCCCATTCAGTATGGAATAAATTAATTCCTAATCCTTTTATATGACTACCGTCAAGATCCTGATCAGTCATAAATAAAATTTTTCCATATCTTAATTGATTATAAACATCTTCAATATTATTATATATTTTACCTGACACCAATCCTAATATTTTTTTAATTTCATTAATTTCTTTATTATCATTTATTTTTTTTGTAGTTTCTCCTCTTACATTCAATATTTTACCTTTCATGGGATAAACCCCAATTATGTTTCTATCTTCAGATGATAATCCAGATATAATTCCAGATTTAGCAGAGTCTCCTTCACAAAAGATAATTATACAATCTTTTGATTTGTCAGTACCCGCCCAATTTGCATCAGTTAATTTAGGAATACCTCTTATATTTTTACTTTTGTTACCGTCTGTTTTTTTTGCGGCGTTTGTTTCCTTTACTTCAGTTAAGGAACACGCAGTTTCCATAATACCCATTTTAGCAATTTTTTCAATAAATTTATCAGAAATTTCGCATTTTGACCCAAACTTAGAAGCAGGTGTATTCATGTAATCTTTTGTTTGGCTATCAAAAGACGGATTTTCAATATCGCATCTTATAAATAATATAAGTTGCTCTTTAATCGAAGTTGAGTTTACTTTTATTTTCTTTTTCTTTTCAATATAATCAATTAATTTTCTAGTAATTTGATTTAATATATACTCAACGTGTTTGCCTCCCTTCGATGTATGAATTCCATTAACAAATGATACTTGTAAAAATTCATGTGATGTTGAAATGGCAACTGCATATTCCCATCTGTCATTATATTCTTCATAAATTCGATTACATTCATCTTTTTTTCCAATATAAAGGTCAATATATTGTGCAAATGATTTAATTGGTATAACTGAATCATTATATTTTACCTTGATATTTTTATTAGTAATTGCAGTTATATCATATGTCCTTTTTTTAAGCATACATCTAAAATTTTCGGACAAATTCTCAATTCCGTATCTTTTATAATCCGGTTTAAAAATAATTTTAGTATATGGCTTGCCTTTATATTTAGTTATAGATGGCTTTTTAATTTCATTTAAATTATCGGAAAATTCTTGTGTATATTTTAACCCTCTAACGTGATCTACTGTTTCTATATATCCATAAGTTGACCATATTAATACTAATTTAAAACCAAAGCCATTTTTACCACCAACAATTTTTTTTTCAGTTTTATCATAATTAGTGGATGTTCTCAAATGACCAAATATCATTTCTGGAATCCAAATTTTATGTTCAGGATGTTCTGCAATATCTATTCCATTACCGTCATTTGTCATAGAAATAGTTCCGTCTTCTGATATGGATATATTTATATATGTAACAGGTAATGATTTTTCTTGCTTACTAGAGATTGCTTGTAACATTCTAATTACATGATCTCTGCAATTAACAATTCCTTCATCAAATAATTTATATAATCCAGGTATATATTCAATTGTTTCTTTAACAATTTTTTCATTTTTAAATATCCATTCTTCTGATTCAATATTTTCGATTGATCCAATATATGTATCTGGATTATCTAATATATGTTGTTTATCAGTTTTCTGTTGATACTTATGTGCTAATTGATTATTAGAAGTCATATTATATTTATATTATAGATTTTTTTATTTTAAATTGTTTCAATTTAAAATAAAAAAATCTATAATATAAATATAATATGTCTTCCACTATGGGTATATCTAGTAGATTATCTACACATAAACATGGTAGTATTGTACATCTAATTGAACCATCTGGGCCTAAAAATTGGAAATTAAATAGATCTTTTAATACAAATTATGGAAATTTATCAAATAATATGAGACGATCACAAAGATTAGTTTTATCTGGAAGCAGTCAACAGATAAATAAAGTAAGTAGATGGGGGGGTATAACGCAATTTGGAAATTTTTATTTAGGAAAGCCGCTTTACTTAAATTACTTAGGTAGAATGGAAGGACAAATAGGAGGTAGTGGGGCACCACCAACTAACAACTTTAATTAATGCGTTATTCAAATTATAATAATTTTAGCATTATTTTTTCTTTACATAAATTATAATGGGTAAAACTAAATTCAGTAGAAAAAATGGTAAAGTTATAGTACATGGACACAAATACGATAAATTAGAAGGAACTAGAGCTATGGTTTGGCATAAAACAGCATTTAAAACTTCTGGTGATCTAAAAAGAAATAATTTAATTAAAAATAAACATGGGAGAATTGTTTCAAAAAAATTACATGATCGTGCCAAGAGAGAAAAACGTTTAGAAAAAGCGGGTTATAAAACCAAGAAAGGTCATTTCGGTTCATATCATGAAAGTGATAAGAAAAGAAAACACTCTCGCTCTAAAAAAATGCGTAAAGGAAGCAGAAAGCATAAACATAGAGGAGGTATGATGTCTAGTTTGACACCATCTTCATATGATGGTAAGGGTGAGGGTACCTCTGGTGCAGGTATACAATTAATGGCTACAAATTATTAATTTATCAACGGGAATAAATTTATCATAAATAATTACTTCACTATAACGATAATTTAAATATTTTTCAAAATATCTTTTACTAACAATTGATTTTTTATTAAATAAATATTTTTTCTCGTACGCTGAATATATATTATCAAATGATATTAGTGCTAAATCATAATTTAGTATAGCTTCATTTGTAAATGAATTAAAAAAATCATCTATATCTTTTATTTTATTCCAAGAAATAAAAGATGCATTTACAATATATTTATCATCAAATATAACTATGTCAGGGTAAAAATGTTTTAAAATATTTATTACTTCTTCTTCATTAATATTTTTATTTTGGGAGAATAGTTTTGCATTATTTTTATAACATGTACATACTTCATCAATCTCTATTTCATCATCAAAATCGTCAATATTTTTAAAGATAATATTATTCTCCCAAAATTTTAAAAAATCTCTTTGTTTAGGAACAAATTTACTTGTAATTCCTAAGAAATACTCGCTTTGCTCTTCAAAAGAATATCTATTTTTGAATATTTGCTTTAATGAAGTGGAATAAATTATATTATATAAAAAATTATTTTGTAAATATTCTTTCCATAAAAAATGCATATCTTTCCAATTTAATTTTAATGTGTCAGATTTAATTATAAATTTATCGCAAAAATCATTTATAATATCTTCTTCTTTATTTGATTTAAGAAATAAAGTATAATGTTTTAAAGAATCTTCTAATTTAGTTTCTAAGAATAATTCAGCTGACTCATGTCTATTTGAATAATGACTTGCTACGCATAATAAGTTAATCCCAACCTTTTTAAGTGTATCACTACAAATAGAATTGCAAAAATTAGTGTTTATTTTTAATAATCTATAATTTTCATGTAAATGATTTTCATGATGCTTAGTAACAAATTGACTACTAATAGTATTAATACCAAAAAATTTGTTGGATAACTCTTCAATATCATTAATTATTTTTTTTAATTGAGGTGAAATTAGATATATAACTTGGTTTTTTTTCAATAAAAGATCACCAATAATTGTTAAAAAATATTTTGCATAATTTTTTGTTTCAAATATAGCTGGAAATAAATATTTTATTACAGATTGAATTGTTTCTGATTCTGGAGTACAATTAAATATATTTCTCTCTTTTATTAATTTTAAAATATCTGTTTTTGTTTTTTGTTTCCAGTTCATTAAAACTCTTTGCTTTGAAATAGTGGATAATAAATTATGTGTTATATCATCTTCTTTTATAACTGAAAAATCTTTAGTGTTATATTCAAAAAAAGTGTTATTAATAATATTATAAAAATAATAATTTTTTTCAAGAAATACTTGTATAAATATTTGCTGTTCTTTTGATAACAATAGAGTTTTATTTTTTTTTTCTTCAAAATTGTTTATTTCATGTTCTATTTGTTGAGGTAATTGAGTGATATGATACTTAATACGATTTAGTATTAACTGATTACATTTATATTTTTCATTTAAATCTTTTATAATATTTATACACATATTAGTATTGTCATCCATAAGAAAAATATAATTATATATTTAATTTATTTTAATAATATAAATATATAATGATAAAAAGATATGTTCCGAAATTTTTATCAAGATCAGATAAAAAAAAACAATTAAGTGAATTAAAAAAATCAAGAAAAATGTATAAAAAGAAAAAATATTATACTCGTAAAAAGTTAGACTCTTTTAAATCTAAGAAATCACCACATATTAAAAAAGCAGAAAAAATTTACAAAGTTAAAAATATACGTCCAACAAAAGAACTTGCTGATAAAACTTTATGCTCTATTGATGCTTTAAAAAAAATAGTTAAAAAGGGACAAGGAGCATATTATTCTTCAGGATCTAGGCCAAATCAAAATGCTCATTCGTGGGGCTATGCACGTTTAGCAAGCGCAATTACTTCAGGGAAAGCAGCAGCCGTTGATTATAGTATTTTAGAAAATGGTTGTGACCCAGAAAGTGAAGCGTTAAGACTAGCTAAAAAAGCAAAAAGGAAACATGGCCATGGAACAAGAAAAGTACCAAAACTTAATAAATAATTTAATTTTGCGTTTATAATGTTTTAAAACATAAGTATTTAAAGATTTTATAAAAAAATTAGTATAATGGCTTCCTTGTCTGCTACATCTAATAATAATAATGTACTTACTATAAAAACTGTACAAATTGCTCCTTTTAGAACTTTAATGACTGCATTAAAAGATATATTATTAGAAACTAATATAACATTTCAGCCAGATGGTATACGTATAATTAATATGGATAAATCACATACTATTTTAGCACATTTATTTTTAGCAGCAGAAAATTTTGAATTTTATGAATGTAAGAAAGATAAAATTATTATAGGAGTAAATATGTTTCATTTATTTAAACTTATAAATGCAATTGATAATGATGACACATTAACTATGTATATTGAAAACTGTGATTACGTAGAAGGAATTGTATCTCATTTAGCACTAAAATTTGAAAATGGTGAAATTAAACAGTGTAAAACTCAAAAACTTAGATTAATTGAGCCTGAAATGGAAGAATTGAGATATCCAGATGTAAAATTTTCATCTATTATCAACTTACCATCTTCTGATTTTCAAAAAATTATTAGAGATCTATCATGTATATCGGATAAATTAGAAATAAAGTCTGTTGGAAATGAATTAATTTTTAAATGTTCAGGTCAGTTTGCTTCCGCTGAAATTCATAGAGCTGAATCAGATGGTAGTATGGGTTTCGTTTTAAAGCAAGATACTACTAAAGTCATTCAAGGCGAATTTTCATTAAAAAACTTAGGATACTTTATCAAATGTACAAATTTATGTTCTCAAATTGAAGTTTATTTAGAAAATGACTTGCCATTAGTAGTTAAATATGATGTAGCTTCACTAGGAAGCATAAAATTATGTCTAGCTCCTTTACCAAGTTAATAATCTTTTTTTTTTAAAAAAAATATATATATATGAAATTTGGAAAATTTAATTTTGATACTTTAAATAATATTAACTTAAGAGAAAACCTAATAAATAGAAAAAAAAAATTTTTAACAAATATTAATACATACAACATTGATACACAATTTAAATTTAATAATCCATATAAAAAAAACCATCTTATAGACAAACTATCAAAAAAAAAACGTATTATTGATGAAGAAAAAAGAAAACATCTTTTAGATGATATAGAAAAAAAAAGACTTTTAAATGGATTAGAAAAAAATAATTTTAATATAAATAAAATTACCCATAATAATGCATATTTAAAGTCATGTATAACAGATTTTTATCATTTAGATGATAAATATATTTATCAAAAAGAAAATATTTATATACCAAATTCTGTTTTAAATAAATTTTGTATTAATTTTATTGGTAACAAGATAAGAAATATAAATTTACCTTATTTTTCCAAACACTCTTATATAACTTTAATAGTAAATATTAAATCTACAAATAATTTTATTAAAATAGGTGATGAAAATGGGAAAATAAATAATTATTCTAGCAATTTATTTCAAAGTGTTTATTTATCTTATCCGAATGTAACACATATTATTTTTTATATAAGTGTCTTTGAGACTTTAGCTAAATTTGACATTATATGGGGTAAATGGGAAACTTAGTTGAAATAATTAAACATTTATCTGTTAAATATAATTATATTGAATTATATTAATATGGCATTTACTAGATATAAATATGATGATTGCAGGACAGTTCAAAGTTTACAACAAGCTACTGATCCAGGTAAATGGGTTTTAGATGTACCAGGAAATGGTCCTACTCCTTGTTATATAGAAGATCCATATATTAGAATACAACAGTGGGGAGCTAATCTAAGAAGTAATACTATAAATTTAGAAAGTGATTTAAGAGGAGTAAATAGAAAATTATCAAAAAATGATTGTATAGAAGATACTTATCAAAAATATAATGTTCCCAATAAAGCGATACAATATCCTAATTGTAATGTACAATTTACACAACAACCTAGAGCTATAGCACCAGCATGGATGGTAAGAGATAAAGAGCAAGTAGATTGGTACTACCCACCAATTGACCCACAAATAAATACTTGTCTTCCATTTCAAAATAACATAAGTACAAGAATTTTAGAAAAAGATTATTTTATTCCAACAAATAATTGTAATAAAAATGAAACAAATAATATAATGCCTGTAAAATATATGAATTCTTCACCAAATTATGTTGGTGGACCTAATACCTGTATATCTACAAATAGTTGTAAATTGAATAGTCACTTATAGTAAATTTAAATATAAAATAATAAATAATTATCTATTACTTTATATATTATGGAATTAGCAATACCATTATTAGCATTAGGAGGTATGTATGTTATATCAAATCAATCAAACGAAAATTGTGAATCTAATGACGAACAAGCTAATGAACAAGAAAATTTTGATAATATGGGCGCAACTGCAAATTATCTTCCTAATCAAAATATAATCCCTCAAAATTTCCCTGTTCCAAATTTAAATCAAGTAATTGAAGATACAACACAAAATTATCCAAATCCAAATACCGCTACAGATAAATATTTTGATCAAAATGTATATCAAGATAGAGTTAGGGATGGAAAATCAGTATCTAATAATCCACAACAAATATTTTCTTTAACAGGAAATTATTTAGGTACAGATACTTTTAAGCATAATAATATGGTTCCATTTAATGGTGGGAAAGTAAAAGGTTATACTTATAATGCAGATATGGCAGAATCTCAACTTGATAATATGATAGGTTCCGGTTCTCAAATAATTAAAAAAATAGAACAAGCTCCTTTATTTAAACCTGAAGATAATATGAGTTGGGCACACGGGACACCGAATAATAGTGACTTTTTTCAGTCTAGACAAAATCCTGTTAATAGAAATAATAATGTTAAACCATTTGAAAGTGTAATGGTAGGGCCTGGATTAAATAAAGGATATAGTGTAAGTGGAAGTGGAGGTTATAATTCAGGAATGGAAGCAAGAGATAAATGGTTGCCCCCAACAGTAGATGAATTAAGAGTGGATACTAATCCAAAATTAGAATATGACTTAATAAATCATGAAGGACCTGCTAATTCATATATTAAAACAGCTGCTACTTCCGAAACACAAGGTAGAGTTGAAAAAAACCGACCGGATACCTATTTTATTAACAGTCAAGATAGATGGTTAACTACAACAGGGGCTGAAAAAGGAGAAACTTTAAGGTCTATTCAAGAACAAGGAATAATTAAAAGAAATGATGTTGTTACTAATTATACCGGACCTGCAGCATCCACTGATTTACATGCTAGTTATGTACCAGAAAATTATGTCCCTTCAAAAAGAGTTAATGATAATTTAATGCCACAAGATATTGGTGTTTCATGTGCACAAGGTAAAGGTCCAATTGATGATGGAGAACAATTTTTAAAGAGTCATACAAATTATTCAAATAATAGATCTACTACCAGAATGCCAGATACTATGGGACAACGATTTTCTTCAGCAGTTGGAGCAGTAATTGCTCCATTAATGGATATTTTAAAACCAACTAGAAAATCTGAATCAACCAATAACGTTAGAGTATATGGTGATGTACAAACTACTGTTTCAAAAGGTCCAGTTTATAATCCACAAGATGCAACTCCTACCACAATACGTGAAACCACACAATATGAAACCAATTTCAATATAAATAATCAAAAAGAAGGTCATTATATAAATAATTATTCAACCCCTGATTTAACTCAGCGTGATACAAGTAGTATGTCATATTCAGGACCTTCTGGAGGTGGAGCTACACTATATGGGGATAGAAGTTATTATTCAGCGTATAATCAAACTAATAATGAAATAAAATCTTCAACAATAACAAATCATCCTAATCAAGGAGGTACTCAAATATTTAATCAACAAATGAATGTTATGAATATGCCTGAAGATCAAAACAGATTGGATGGAAGAATGAATCCAGCATTTAATTCTACAGGAGCGATGCCTCCTTCGAAAGCAACATATGGTGATATTAACATGCCACAATACTATAATGAATGTCAATCGTGTGATAGAATTCAACCAGAAATATTAAACGCTTTTAGAAATAATCCTTATACGCATAGTCTTACTACATCTGTATAACATCTGTATAAAACGAAAATATAAATGTTAATATATTATATTATATATATAAAATTATATAATATATAAAAATGAAATAAAAATATTTATTATATAAAGATTATCTTGTTATATTTAAAATTATGGAAAGAGATTTTGATTATGAAAATAGTAATATTGGTTATGATATCCAATATACCGAAGAAGACGGTGGTGGAATAAAATGTAAAAATTACATAATATGTGAAGCAGTGTTACCTAAATGGTGGTTTGATTGTAAACGATGTTATTTATGTACCAATTGTGACATGATGTTTGGAACTTGGAAAAGTGGTGAATACAAACAGGTAGGCAAAGGTATCTTAGAAACGAGTAATAATTTAGAGTGTCCGATATGCTTAGAAATTAAAGAATGTATATCGCAACCAAGATGTAATCATTCGTTATGTATTAGTTGTTTCAAACGATGTTATTATGGAGATGAAAATATTGATGGAGAACCTATATTTCCATATCCTGATATTGAAGATGAATATTATGATGACACCAACAATATAAAATGGGGGAATGATTATCCTTTAATAAAAATATATAACGAAGAATATGATAAATGGGACGATGACAAAAATGAAAAATACGAGAATGAGAAAAACTTAAGAATTTGTTCGATATGTCGTAAATAACCGGCGTTTGAAATATAAAAAGGTCTAATAAACATATTGGAAACATAATAAATAAATCTATAAAAATAGTAATGCGTAATAAATTGATATAAAAATTTATTATTAAATTATATTATGGTTATGGTTTTTGATATACATAATAATATCAAAGAAAAACTACAATATTTTAAATTAAATAATAAAATTCCTAATATAATATTTCATGGTCCATCTGGAAGTGGTAAAAAAACGATAGTACAAAACTTTATCAACGAAATATATGAATTTGACAAAAAAAAAATTAAATCATCCGTATTATGGGTAAATTGTGCTCATGGTAAAGGTATAAAATTTATACGTGATGATTTAAAATTTTTTGCAAAAACGAATATTCATTCTCGAGGTGGAAATTTTTTTAAGTCCATCTTATTAGTTAATGCAGATAAATTAACAGTTGATGCACAATCTGCATTACGAAGATGTATAGAAGTTTTTAGTCATAAAACAAGATTTTTTATAATTGTTGAAGAAAAATCGTTTTTACTAAAACCAATATTATCAAGATTTTGTGAGATATATGTTCCAGAACCAAAAATTTCGAATAATACAGTAAATCTTTATAAATACCAAAATGAAATACTTTTTTCCAATAACGATTATTACATTAAAAGGGAAGAATGGATAATAAAATTTATTAATAAAAGTACAAAAAACTCATTAAATGACATAATAACAATAGCTGAGAAATTATATGAAAAAGCATATTCAGCATTAGATTTAATAACTGCTATAGATAATTCATTAATAAAAATAAAATCTATCGATGAAAAAAAAAAATATGAATTATTACATTCATTTAACAAAATAAAAAAAGAAATTAGAAATGAAAAATTAATTATAATTTTTATATTAAATTTTATGTTTTTAAGTTTGGATATAAATTTAGAAAATATTAGTTTTATGTAAATGGATGATTTTAACATTTCTATATTGCAAGGATCAAAAAACGAATGGTGTTGTCATTTGGTGCAGATAATGTCACCATTTATAATGGATGGTTACAAATCTATATTGAATGAAGCAATTGCTTTATGCAAAAGAAACGAAGAACATGAAAAATATTTAATGACATTTCAAAATTATATATCTAGAATTCCAAAATGGAATTCTAGTATTATTGAAAATGAATGTAAAAGAATAATTGAAAAAAGTGGATGTACATATTTAGAAGATCTAATAACATGTGTTCATATAATTCAATTAAAAATGATAACAGCTATGCGAGTTGGACAAAAACAAAAAAAAATAGATATAAATATACCAAAATTGCAAGATTTTATACATAAGATTTATATAAATACAGGACGTAAATTATATAAAAATATATATTTATATGAATTTGGTGTCCCACCTTTACAAGCTCAAAAAAATATAAGAGAAATTGAAATATTAATTGAAGGTGCAATTTTAGAAACAGTTAGAGAAAGTATTCCAATTGAACAATTCTTAAAAATTTATATGGATGAGTCGATAGAAGAAGAAGTAATCGAAGATGTAAAAGAAGAAATTATAGATGAACCGTTAGAATCTACACATCCAGAATCATCTCAAGATAATGTTGAAAAAAAAACTAATATTAACAGTAATGATTCATCACCCAATAGTCCAAAAGAAAATATAAGTATTAAATTTGACGATGTAGATTATATAAAAGAGAATGATAATTCTGAATCAGAAATTATCGCACCAAAGTCAATTGAACGTTTAGAGAAAATTAGTAATATAAGACATAAAGAACGTCAAGATGAAGAAGAAGAGGATGAAGTGCAAGAAAAACTAACAATTTCTGATGAACCAATTATATTAGATAATTTAGATATACATAATTTAGATGAACCAACTATTAATGTACTTCCAGATTTAATTGTTGATGATATAGAGGTATTAAATTAAACGCGTAAAATAATAAATAAGATATTAATTTAATAAAATAAATGAATAATATATTTATTATAGCTATAGTTATATCAGTTATATATGGTGGTATTAAATTTATTGAAACCAAATTCGTAAATAAGGAACAAATTCCTCTTAAATTATTAGCAAGAGATTCATTATTAGTATATTTTAGTGTTGTAATATCGTATTTTATAATTGAACAAGTTATTCCTTTAACAAATACGGGAGGTACAATAATTTCCACTTCAACTAATCCGCCTGTATTTACTGATAATCCAGAATTCTAATTGTAAAGATAAATAAAAATATGTTAAAATTTATACTTATCTACCTGTCCATACTTTTACTACATTTCTTGGTAATTGACCCTTTTTAAAATCATGAATATATTTTTGATAATCATATCCAAATTTTTGATAAAAATGTATATTTCCAAATAACGATTTTTTATTATAATTAGTTTCACTTGATATTAAAAGTCCTATTATTCTTTCAAAACACATTCTATCTACCCGATTTGATATGTGTTTTACAAGATTAGATAATTTATATTTCTTTTCAAGTTTAATTAAAAAATTTAATGAAATTAAAGTCTGTCCTCCAAAACTTCCCAACCAATTATCAGTACTATTAGGAATAACTAGATCATTTTTATGTCTCATTCTACGTATAAGTGCATCGTTATTTCTTAACGTAGCAACTAAAGCATATTTTCTATCATTTAATAGATTATCTCCATCAAAATGCCATAATGATATAGCTTTATATCTACTACAAATCACTGGTATATTAATTTTTTTATGTATAAAAACGCTATCATGAATTATTAATGCATAATTAAAGAATTTATGTTTTAAAAGATAATAATATGGTAATAATTCACCAGCTCCAGGAAATTCTGACTTAATAAAAACAACATTAAATAATTTTACTGTTGGTTTTACATATTTTTTATCACTATTATCATCTATAACAACAATTTTTTTTTCCGGATAAAACAATCTTATACATTTAATAGCTCTATTCCAGTATTGATTTGTCAATTCATCTCTTACATGACGTGTTAATATAAATCCATAATCTTCTAAATTACTATTAACCATATTTAATTATCAATAATATTATAAATTAATTAATAAAACTAGGTAAATCATCTATATTTATCAAGTCAGATATTGAATTGACAATCTTAAATTCAAATTGTTTAAATATTTCTTTGGATAATTGTTTTTGAGGGGTATGATTATGAACATATCTTGCAATCATTTTATATAATTTAAAATCAGGATATCTATCGCTTCCATTTGATTTGTATAATAGATTAATTCCATTATCATCTAAACACCACTCTACAATTAATTTTTTTAATGGCGATAGAGAAGTCAAATTATTGATATCATCTGATTCTTCAATCATATAATCAAAAATTGAACATCCCAATCTGCATAAATCAAAGCTAAAATTAGGTTCTAATCTAGGTTTTTGATCATTAAAATAAGGTTCGGTATTATATTGAGTTGCTGCATCTTCTCCAGGTTTAAAACTATCACTACAAAAAATCTTACCCTTAAGTTTAAAAATTCCTCTACCAAAATCAATAATTTTAAATAATTTCCCAAAAGTGGGAATTTTATATGTAATATTATTAAATTGATAATATAAAAATTTTTTATCTGTATTTACAAACATTATATTATTTGTATGTAAATCATTATGGGTAAAAGAAAATGCTTTTTGAAAAATAATTAGTGTCATTATTATCTGCATTAAAAAAGCTATCATTTCATCATCATCAATTTCCTCATCTATTATTAAGTCATCAAGAGTTTTTTCACATTTTTCTAAAGCAATTAATTGAATTGGAAAACGTTTTATAGTAGCATATAATATTTCATCATCAGACTCAGATTCGGATCCAGAAGATTCATTTGAATCATCAGAACCTGAAGTATATTCACTAACTGAATCATTAGAGGTATGCGATGATCGTGAAGAACAAGTAGATGAACTTTTTAAAGAAATGGATGATTTTAAAACTAAATTTGAATCACAAAATTCTTCTAATTCTTCTTTTAACTCCTCGTTAGTGTCATTATCATTAAATAAATTATCAAATTCAAGTTTTTCAATTGATTCATAAGATAAATTGGATTTTAGACTATCATTTGAAATTTTTATTGGTTTTAATTTTTCTTCTTTAGCAAATAAGTGATTGTAGCTATCAATTGAGTACAGATTATTTTCTTGTTTTTTAAAAAAATCAGAATCATGTAAATAATCTAAGTCATCATATACATCTAGTTTAAAATCTTCTTTAATAGATAAGAAACTACCATAGTATTCTAAAGCATTTAAAACTTTATATTCAGAATATAAAATATTATTTAAATATGCAAATAGTCCATCTATATATGCAGAATTATTAGTGCTTTTAATTTTTTCATGCACATTTTCATTATCAAGTGTTGGTAAATTAAATAAGTCATCATCAATTTTATATTTCCCAACTAAATACTTAAATGGATCAAGTAATGGTGCCATTTTGAAAAAAACATTTTTCACTTTGGTTTTTTGATTAAGACAATTTTTAAGTTTACAAGAATATAAAGACGTCGAATCTTTACTAATTAGATTACTAATATGCCATTTATGATTTAAATTAATAGAATTAAAATTGCTCTCATTTAGAGAGAAAAAATTATTATAAATTGGTATGTAATTTTGACAACTAGAAACGTTTAAATAATCCTTTCTTTCTAAAGTTTTGAATAATTCAATATTTTTCTTTTTGATATAATTTACATCAATCATCTTTGCATTTTAAAATAAAATTTTCTTTATATTTTAACTTAAATATAATATTAGTTAAAATATAATAATTATTTAACTTATATTATATATTATGACACTTGAACTTAAAAAATTTGATATGAAAAACATAAGCTTTAAATCTAGCGAAAGTAAGGGTCCAGTAATTGTTTTAATTGGGAAAAGAGATACAGGAAAGAGTTTTTTAGTTAGAGATCTCTTATATTATCATCAAGATATACCAATTGGAACTGTAGTATCTGGAACAGAAGAAGGAAATGGATTTTATGCAAAAATGGTTCCTAAATTATTTGTTCATAATGAATATAATACAGCAATCGTTGAAAATATACTAAAAAGACAACGACAAGTGTTAAAGCAAATTAAAAAAGAAATAGAATCCTTTAAAAGATCTACAATTGATGCAAGAGCATTTGTTATATTAGATGACTGCTTATATGATGCATCATGGACTAGAGATAAAATAATGAGATTATTGTTTATGAATGGTAGGCACTGGAAAATAATGTTAGTTATAACTATGCAATATCCACTAGGTATACCTCCTATGTTAAGAACAAATATTGATTATGTATTTATTTTAAGAGAAAATTATATTGCAAATAGAAAAAGAATATATGAAAATTATGCTGGTATGTTTCCTACATTTGAATCATTTTGCCAAGTAATGGATCAGTGTACAGAAAACTATGAATGTCTTGTAATTAATAATAATTCTAAGTCAAATAAATTAGTTGATCAAGTATTTTGGTATAAAGCAGAAAATCATAATGATTTTCGTTTGGGATCAAAAGAATTCTGGGAATTATCAAAAGGAATGAATTCTGACGATGAAGATGAAAAATACGATCCATCTGCTAACAAAAAAAAAGGGACAACAAGAATTAGTGTAAAAAAAAGTAAATGGTAGATTTTATACATTAAATTTATCCAAAATATCTAGAAACTCCTCTTTTTCATTTGATAATTTACAAAAATTTATTAATTTACTTGGCATTATAGATATATCTTTTTTCCTGATAAAAAATAGTAATAGATTGAAATTTAATAAAATTTAAGAAATCACTTGTCATCAGAGAATACTTATATTTTGACTACTTATATATTTAAGCAATTTTATTACATTTATACCATGTTGAATGTAATAAAAATATTTATTTTTCTAATAATTAATTTAATTTTTTATTATTTTCAGAAAAAGGTCCACTAACTAATTGACTTTTTCCATTATCCGATTTATTCATTACAATATTATCACCTTCAAATAATTCTTTACAAATATCTGCCGTTGATATATCATCTTTCTCTGCTAATGATTGTTCAATTGTAGTATTATTTACTCCTATTAAATTACCTGAATTATCAATTGTTTGTGTTAATACATTTCCTGATTTTTCTGCATTTTTAATATTTTCTTCAATAGCTTTTTCTTTGGATTCTTTTACTCGTTGATCAAATGATTGTTTCGCATTTTGTTCATTCTTTTTCTTTTCAGCCATTAACTGATTTAATTCTTCTTCTAAATATTCTACCTTTCCAGTTTTATAAGCTTCTGGATCCCAAGGCATCCACATACCTACCGGGCCAACAAAAACATCGTGATTTGGATCGACCTCTCTAAGCATTCTAGCTCTCAATTCTGCTTCTTCTAAAGAGGGATATGATCCCCTAATCTTTAATCCACGTGTGCATGTCTGGAAATTATTTTTTTGATTAAATGATTTTTCTAATTCTTCTTCATTATTGTCAATAAACGTTTTATATTCATCATCAAAAGATGATTTAACTAATTCCTCTCTTTCTTCCTTTACAAACTCTTTAAAATCGTTGACTAAATCATCAAATGTTAAATTATATTTATAAGACACAAAATTTAGAAATTGTATATTTTTTTCCATAGATTTATTAAACTCCCACTTCTTTAGGAATTGTTCGAAAAAATATATGTTTTTCTGTTTCAAAATATTTTCTGGAGAAACAAAAGATACACATGTAAATTTTTGTCCAGCAAGCGCTTTATCTTCTTCTAATAAATCTACATATTTAGGATTTTCTTTTCCATTAATTTGTTTCTTAAATGATTCACTTAAACTATCTCTGTTGGAAGACATATTATAATTTTATATAATAAATATATTTTAAGTTTTTATCTTAAAATATATTTTTTTTCTTTTTATTTAATATAATGAACGGTTTGATAAACGTTGGAGAGCTCGTCAAAAGAATTATTAAATACTTAGTGGAGGGATTAATGGTTGCTATCGCTGCCTATGCTATTCCAAAGCGATCACTTAACATAGAAGAAATCATCTTGATATCCTTAACAGCTGCTGCTACATTTAGTATCTTAGATACATATGTACCAAGTATGGGTGTTACTGCAAGATCAGGTGCAGGATTTGGTATCGGCGCCAATATTGTAAAATTCCCAGGAGGATTTTAAAATAAATAATTAATAAAATATAAATTAATATTATATTATATTAATGAATACACAACAAGACCCTTATTATGATGATGATGATGACACTCAAGGTCCTATGCATTTAGACGAATTAATGACTAATACAGATGATGATGATGGACGAACAACAGTAGCTACTAACATGACAAATTCAACTGGAAATTTTTCAAATTCTGGGTTAAATAGTCTGAATAGTAGTTTGAGTTCTCAAAGTACTAATTCCACATTTAATAACTCACAAAACTCACAAAATTCACAAAATTTACAAAATTCACAAACACAAGGAGGAAAAAAACATAAAAAATATAATAGAACAAAAAATCATAAAAATAAATCATCTTTAAAAAGAAAAACTAGAAAAAACAATAAAACTAGAAAAACTAAAAAAACTAGAAAAACAATAAAAAAAAGAAAAACTAGAAAATATAAAGGAGGAACAAGAATTGGTACTGGATATGGGTCAAATTGTAATGAACCTAATTTTTCAGTTTATAATACTAATCTAACAAAATTATTTCCTTATAAACCATAATTATTTTAATTAAATTGTGGGTATAAATTCCCAATTTAATTCTTCACATATATTTTTCCATATATTATCTTGTTCAATTCTTTTTTCACGATCTTTTAACATAGGAAAAAATTCTAAGTAGTGATCTTCGCCTAATAATTCGCATAATTTATAAGCTGTATAATAATAATTAAGAAAATTAACTCTGTCATCTGGACAAAATTTTGAATAAGGCGACTGTAATTCCATAAACAAATTACACATGGTTTCCTCTAACTCAGGTGACATAACAGGAGGCTTAATTCCTAACTTATCTTTAATAAATTGAATATGTTCGTAATATTTATTGTAACCTAATTTTTTTAATATTTCTTTAGTTTTTTGATTGGAAATTTCAGATAATTCAATTCGTTCTTTTTTAATTTGTAATTTAATATTTTCAATAACTATATCTGGAATTTGGGTAGTTTCTTTCCCTTGAAATTGGGCTAATATTTCTTTAAAATGATTTATTCTTTTATATGCATAAAAACATACTTCTTTTGGAGGCTCTTTATATGATGGCTTTTCACTTTCAATTAAATATGGTATATGTCTAGAACAGCTATTGCAAATTAATATCCCTTCATCTTCAATAGGAACTAATTCTCCTGAATTACAATATTTACATATATCTGATTTATTCAGATATGAATTTATATCTATAAAATTATCATCAATATTACATAGATATTCATTTACTAGATTATTACTACTAAGTTGATCATCTTTATTAGTATTATCTATTTTAAAAAAACTATTTACTATATTATTTTTACTACTATTTGTAGAAATAACTGAAGAATTTGAAATATTTTTTTTTGATTCAAAATATTCAAATATTATTTTTGAATTATCTAAAAAATATTCCTTTTGTTTAGACTTTAGATACTTTATTTCATTATTAATCAATAATATTTTATCTTTTATATCAAGAATTTCCTCAATAGGATTTTTATCTTTCATTTTATTTTTTAATTCTTGTCTTTTATATTTCAACTGAGGTATTCTCTCTTTTTCATCTTTAGAAAATTCATTCAAAAATTCACTATGTTTACTATCTAAAGTAATTAAATTTTTTTTATTGTATTTTAAATTTTTTGTAGATTTAGGTTTAAAAATTACCATTATTAAACATAAATGTTATTTTTTAAATCTTTAATTAATTAAAATAGTTTATTTAAATAATATGTTATATTTTTATAATTTATGGATAAAACAGTTAAAAATATAAATCTAGATAATAATTTAGATATTGACAATATATTATTGCAAAAAATGATTTTTTTATATAACTCTTTAGATGACGGATGGACTATAAAACGTGATAAAAAGTCATATATTTTAACTAAAAAACATGAAAATAAAAAAGAAGTTTATAATGATTCATATTTAACAGATTTTGTTACAGCAAATATGAGTTTAAAAAAAAAATAATAATAACAAATATCTGCTTTAAATTTAATTATACGTAATTAAATTTAAATTTTGATTTTTTTTTCTTTAGCAATAATATAAAATGGGAGGCGGATTAATGCAACTCGTAGCTTATGGCGCACAAGATGTTTATTTAACAGGAAACCCACAAATTACTTTTTGGAAGGTAACCTATAGACGATATACTAACTTTGCTATGGAATCTATTGAACAAACTTTTAATGGTCAAGCTGATTTTGGACGCAGAGTACAATGTGTTATTAGTAGAAATGGTGATCTTGCTTACAGAACCTATTTACAAGTAACTTTACCAGAAATTAATCAACTTATGGGTCTAGGTAACTATACTACAGGACAAAATACCGGTGTTTATGCACGTTGGTTAGATTTCCCTGGAGAACAAATAGTTGCACAAGTTGAGGTCGAAATTGGAGGCCAAAGAATCGATCGCCAATATGGTGATTGGATGCACATTTGGAATCAATTAACTATGACTTCCGAACAAATGAGAGGATATTTTAAGATGATTGGTAATACTACTCAGCTAACTTTTATTACTGACCCTTCTTTCTCTGATGTTGAGAGTCCTTGTGATTCTTTAGCTCCTAGACAAGTTTGTGCTCCAAGAAATGCTTTACCAGAAACTACTCTTTATATACCACTTCAATTCTGGTTTTGTACCAACCCTGGACTTGCTTTACCATTAATTGCTCTTCAATACCACGAAGTTAAAATTAATCTTGATATTAGACCTATTGACGAATGTTTATGGGCCGTTACCACACTTAACTGTAATCAAAATCCATGGGCTGGTGCTGAGGGTCAATATAATGTTGGTAGACCAGTACCTGCTACCATCGCTTATAACCAGTCTTTAGTTGCTGCATCTATCTATGTAGACTATGTTTTCTTAGATACAGATGAACGTAGAAGAATGGCTCAAAATCCTCATGAATACTTAATTACTCAACTTCAATTTACTGGTGATGAGTCTGTTGGTTCATCAAGTAACAAAATTAAATTGAATTTCAACCACCCTGTAAAAGAAATTATCTGGGTTGTCCAACCTGATCAAAACGTTGATTACTGTTCTTCTTTAACATGTGATGCTCTTCTTTTCAAGGTTCTTGGTGCTCAACCATTTAACTATACTGATGCTGTTGATGCTCTTCCTAACGCAATTCATGCATTTGGTGGACCACAATCAGTTGCAGCTGATTCCAGAGCTTATATTGATGCTCGTGGATTGTTCCAAGATGCTGGTGCTCTTGATTATATCCCTGATGATAACTTCACCGGATACTGGCATGGACCATCTAATCCATACAACGAACCTAATATGGGAGGTCCTTCAGTTCCTCTTGATACCACCGGTCTATCCCCAGATGTTGCTGCTCTATTAAACGAGCGTGGATCTCATTTGGATAACTCTGGTGTATCTGATGCTGGAACATTTGTTTTATCTGAAACTTCTCTTGACATGCACTGTTGGGGACAAAACCCTGTTGTTACTGCTAAATTACAACTTAATGGACAAGATAGATTCTCTGAGCGTGAAGGTTCTTACTTCTCATGGGTTCAACCTTACCAAGCACATACTAGAAACCCAGATGAAGGTATTAATGTTTACTCATTCGCTCTACGACCTGAGGAACATCAACCTTCTGGAACTTGTAACTTCTCCAGAATTGATAACGCAACTTTACAACTTGTTCTTTCCAACGCAACTGTTGAAGGTACCAAGACTGCTAAGGTTCGTGTCTATGCTACAAATTATAACGTATTAAGAATCATGAGTGGTATGGGAGGTTTAGCATACTCAAATTAATTTACTTTTATAATTTATTACATCATAATTCATTTTATAAAATTATAATATGAATTTTAATTATTTAATTTACTTTTTTCCATATAATAGTTTATCTACTTTAGATAACATATTTAACTTTTCTGAATCATTATTATATTCATATTTATCAAACACATTAATACTTTTACTTTCGGCATCAATTGTCCTACGCAATACATCTATATTATTTAAATCATTAAAGGCATCTTTAGATGTATTTACATAATTAGGGAGTAACCCTTTATTCCCACTATTTATTTTTGATTCTCTTTTGGTATATATATCTTCTTTCTCAATTGTTCTTTCTATTTTTTCATGTGTATCCACTTTATAATCAATAGAAGAATTTCTACCCATTATTATTTTTATTTCTTTTTTACGTGAAATAATTATATCTTTATAAACAGTTTTCAATATGGAAATACTAAGTGATTTATATAACTGACTAATTAATTGCATATATATTTTATAAACCTGACTTTCTTTATTTAAAGTAAGAATTGGCATATTTTCACTTTGATTTGTTGGTATTTTTATTTTAAATTTATAATTTATAACACGCTGAATTAATTTATAAAATATTCTATTAGATAAATATTGATAAATTGAATCGTAAAAATTATTATATAAAATATTATAAATTTTAGATGCGCTACTAGTCATAAATTCATTATTTGTTAAATTAAGTTTATTTACCTTAGACGTATTTATATCAAAAAATATTATTTGGTCTTCTAAATCTGTTTCTTCATAAACTAATAAAATAAGCTTATTTATTTGTATACTTGTATAATCATATAACTGTGTATGTAATTTATTAAACATATCATTATAAATCATGTTATAAACAGCAATATAATTATTTTGTGATTGATTATTATTATACATTAACTTCTTATAAAAGTTCTCCATAGATAAAGTTTCAATATCTCTAGATATTAATTTTATTTCATTTGGATCATTTTCTTTAACTTTATTATTATTAGCGTCATTAACTTTATTTTTTTTTTTATTTTTAGTTTTGTCTAATACAGTTACATTTATATAATTGCTTTTCTCTGATCTTGTATCTGTTTGTATTTCAACTTTATATTTTCCTTCATTCTTTTTATTAACATCACTAATTAATAAAGTTTGAAAATTATGAGTTAATAATTTTTGATCATTTAAATACCAATAGATTTTCTTGAATTTAACTCCAGTTTCTAATTCCGCACTTAATAAAAGTGACTCACCCATATTAACACTACAATCATTTGATATATTTTTTATAATTGGATTTATATTTAGTAATTGTGATTCTTCAATTGATTCATACTCATCATTACCTTCATTATATGCTATTATTTCTACTTCACCTGAATTTCTTATATACCCCTTATCTTCATTTATAAATATTATATTTGCATCACTTGAATAATACATAATTGGTAAAAAAGAATCTATTTTTGATTTAAATAAAATAAATGTGGATGAGAAGTCCTCTTCTGGAACATCATAAAACGTTAGATTCTGTTTTTTTAATATCTTTAATATAACTATTTTTTTATATGTATAACTTTGTATTGTTATTGTTGTCATTCCATAAGTCAACGGGTTTAAAATACCATCGATAGTAATAGTTGCAATATTAGAATCTGTAATAAAAAAATCTAAGTTTTTTATATTACTATCAACTACTAATTTATAATCTTGTTGATTTAAAGTAAGAGTTAGTTTTTCATCGCATCTTATATATTTTTCATCTGTCTCATCATGAAGATTATTGTTAATTGATTCTAATTGCTTATTATCATTTTTATTTTCTATATTATCATTTTTTATTTTATTAGAAATATTTTCCATTTCAAGATCAGGAGAAACATGTGAAATTTCTTGCCTTCCAAAAAAAGTATTTCTAAATAATACATTCTTTATTACAAAATTTTTATCTTCAACTGTTTCATTTGTAATAAATTCTTCTTCTTCTTCTTCTTCTTCTTCTTTATTAGTATTTTGGTCTATTAGTTCAATATCAGATCTTATTATTTCATCTTCAATTTTATTTATTTCTATAACATCCATTAATGTTTTAAATATTGATTGTTCATAATCACATATATCATCGTTTAAACTGATATTACATTCACTAAAATCTTTGATTGAAAAAAAAATTCTTAAATAAAAACTATTTTTCAAATTATTAAGTGTAATTTTATCTGAAATATTAACCGTGTAGTTATAATTGAAATTTAAAAAGTCGTTTTTATGAATTGTTATGTTCAAATTTTTTTTTTGTAAATCAATCATAAATATATTAAATATTATATAATATGTTTATAAACCAAAATAAATTTTTAGTTTATTATATATTTAATGTACGACGAGTTAAATTAAAATTTTAACTACTCACATTCAATATAACGTTCTCCATTCCAGCTTATATTATTACTATTGAATAATAGGTTCATATTTTTGACTTCAGGTTTTAAGTTGTCACAATTCATAAATAATTTATATATGTGCTTATTATCTCTAAATCGTACAGAATATTCTTGTTGTATATTATTACGTCCAATTCTACCTAATGCTTGTATAATTTTTTCTTGAGATAGATCTAAATCTTTGCTAAGATATCCATGGCAAAACTGATAATTGGTTCCATAAATGTAATCACTTGACGCAATAATCATGTATAATTTTTGTTGATCAGCTAAAGTTTTCATAATTTCTGTGTATTTTTGATTAGAATGAATCATAAACACTCCAATACCCATCATCAATAATACTTTCCATGAGTCATTAACACCATGTAATAACATTATTTCATTTACAAGTGTTTCATCTATATTACTGGTAAATGCAGAGTTTTCATAAAAATCAGGCGCCCATTTATTGATATGATTAGTTTTATTTGGTATAAATACATCATTCAAAGAAACCGTCTTTATTAATAAACGCAAATTATTAATTTCTGTTGTAAGTTGCGTCAATTCACTAGCAGATTCATTAACATCATCATTTCTATTATTCATACGTATATCTTTTGTAGACTTATTACGACCTTGAATCTTATGAGAGTTATGTTTTGTATCAACAGTATTTTTTATAATTTTTTCTGATTCTTCCTTAAGATAATCTATTTTCTCTTCTTTTGTATTTATTTCAGAATTCAATTTATTATTAAATTTTATTCTATCCATTAAATCGTCCATAACAACACTTGGAATATTTGCTTGTTGAATACAAAATTTACCTATTTTTTCTACATCGTTGGATATAAATATTGTTGGTCCATCAGTTAATGAATAAGCATCTTTTGTAGCAACATAAACACCAACATTTTTTTGTTGAATATTTTGAGAAATTATATTTTCACTTTGAATGCGTAATATTTCTTTTCCTTCTAACGATTGAGAAACACTACTAGATTTATCATTACTTCCAGGACCTATACTATTTGATTTGAAAATTTTATTTCCATTACTATCAATTTTATCGTTTAATTTTAAACGTGGCTTTCTATTAATTTTAAAGTGAGTATATACAGCACCCCATGTACCACGATATACATTACGTAATACATCCAAATAATATTTTTTAATATTTTGCATATTTAAATCATCAAGTGTTTCAAATTGATTAGAAATTAAATAACGATTACTCATATAATTATTTTCATTCATAAAAATAATGAAATCACATGTTTCTTTCAAATCAAAGTACCTTAATAATGTTAAGTTTTTACTACAGAAATTTGCAATTTCAGTAATTATATCATAATCTTCGTTCATATAATGTGGTACTTCAATATATCCTTGTTCATTTACAATTGGTATGGATTTTTTACAATCATAACTATTAATACCAATAATTTGTGCATCCGGAAATTTATTTCTAAAATCAGATATAGTCTCTGTTATCTCATCTGGCTTTGGAAGAGTAGCTGAAGATAGAACAATATTAGGAATCAAATTTTCGGTCCAATTCTTCTTTATTATTTCATGAAATTCATGATTTTCATAATCAAGTGTAATGGTAGGTTCATCCCAATATGTAATGATTTTATCATCCATGTAATTATTATTTTCATCCATATTAAATGACCTCATATAAAACATAGCATATAAATAAGATTTTATATCACAAATCATTATTTCAACATTATCACCAACTGAATTATCGACTTTTCCAATACCACCACTTTTTTTATTTTTAACATATTCTTTAGCTGAAAAATAATGTAATCTTATATCATCAGCACTTTCACATCCAAACGCAAAAGCAACTTTTTTATTAATAGATATAGCTGACTTTGCCAAAGCTAATCCAACATGACGAGCCGCACAAACAAATATCACTTTATATTCTTCAGATAATGCTAATGGAGTCAAAGTTTTACCTGTTCCAGTAGGAGCCATATAAAGTATCAATTTTGATCCAGGTTGTCTAATTTGAGAAAATATATGCTTTTGATGATCATACAACGATATGTCATTATATTTTAGCAAATTTTTATTTTTTTCGATAATTTGATCTGCATTTTGAATTATAGTTTTAAATGAAATATCAGTTGCAAAAAGTCTAATTATATCTCTAATTAAAGATATTATATGATTATTTATATCTGTAACAGTATTATCAATAAGTTTATGAATAGTATAATAATGAAATGTAAATGACGATTTTTTTTCTTTTTTAAAATATTTAATAAATTTATTTAAATGATATAATAGTACATTTTCATACAAATCTGATTTATCTATTATATTTTGTGTATCATTCTTTTCAATACGAATTTTATCAGCAGAATTAAGTTTAGTTGTAATATTTAATTTAATAATATTATAATCTGGTTTGAGTTTCTTAATCTCTTTTTGTAATTTATCGCATCTATCTTTCAAATATTTTATAAAGATAAAATCATGAATTTTTATAGTAGAATCTAATTTTAAATAGTTAATTATTGATAATGTATAATTTTTTTTAATATTTATATTATTAAATCCTTCTTTTAATAAATTTAATATTTGAAGTTCTGATTCTGAAACCGGAACTTCAATTGAATTCCATTCAGCTTTAATTAGTTTACGTTGATTAAGATCCATGTTAATTATATATACTAATTATAATTAGATAACATTTAATATCAATTTTTTTATTTATTATTTTATACTATTTGTTTATAATTAAATAATTAAAAAAATTGAATTTAAATATTAATTACTATTAAAACTATATATAATTAATAATGAAATCAATCAATAATAATACAATCATTTCTATTGAAGGAAATATAGGCTCTGGTAAATCAACAATAATTGAGCAACTACCTCTTCTTAAATTAGACAATAAATTAAGAAAATTAGTTTTTTTAAAAGAGCCGGTGAATGAATGGGAAGAAATAGTAGATGATAATAATGATTCTATAATAAAATTATTTTACGAAACTCCTCAAGATTATAGCTTTTCATTTCAAATGATGGCTTATATCTCACGATTAAATAATTTAAAAAAGGCATTAAATGAAAATGTTAATTCAATTATTATAACTGAAAGAAGTTTGTATACTGATAGATATGTATTTGCACAAATGTTATATGATGATAAAAAAATACGCAAAGTGGATTATTCTATTTATTTAAAATGGTTTGATTCATTTATTGATGAAGTTCCTATTGTTCATAAAGTAATATACGTGAATACTGAACCAAATATTTGTTTAAAAAGAATTGGCATTCGATCCCGATCGGGTGAATCGAATATTTCAATCGATTATTTAAACAATTGTCACAAATATCATAATAGTTTATTAAATCATTATATTAGAACAATTTCTACCGAAGACATATATATATATGACGGAAATATTGATAATAAATCTAATTATTTAAGACTAAATCAATTAATCGAATTTATTTTTGATTTTGACAATCTATAATTTTATTTGGAGTTTGATTTATTAAAGGAATGGTATAATTTTCAGTAGATAATAAATTTGTATCCATAGATCTCATATTATTAATTAGATATGAAAATTGTTTTTTATTCATAAAAATATCACCTACTAGATAACTTTTTATTTGTTTACTTAATTTAATTATAATTTTTTTTATTTTAGTTTTATTTTCAAAATCCTCTCGTTTTAAATACTCTTGATTATAAAATACACATTCTATATTTTTACCTTTACTCTCACATAATCTAACAATTGTTTCATTATATTTATTTCTTTTTATCTCTTTATTCAAATCTTTTAGATTATTTGCTGCGTTTTTATATGAAATACCCAAATAATTTCCATGATATTTTGTATTTAATTTACGTTTTTTTGTTTTTGATTTTAAACTGCATCTAGTTTTTTTTGTTTTAAAATTGCATCTGTAAGCAACATTTTCTAATTTTGAATTATGATCGTCAGGATGGAAAAAAGTTGTTGTAGTTAAATTTTTAATATTTGGTGGTAATGTTGCAAAAGGATCCCCATTTGTAACGTATCTATAAAAAATAATTTTATTTTTTAAAATATATGAATTATATATTTTAATTAATTCGTAATTAAATACACGTGGTGCTCCAAAAGTTATGCAATATATTTTTTTTTTTTTATTTAATTGATATAAATAAGAAAATATTGTTGCACATGCACCTCCTAATGAATGTCCAGTAGTAACTATTGTGGGGTCCATCATTAAAAATTTTGATTTCAAATTATCAATTGATTCAATAATAGTATTATATATTTCATTTACAATTTTAAATATACCTTCTAATACACCTTCTTTTTTACATAATATATATGGTTTAATAGACGACAATTTAGCATATGATAATCCACTCTTCAGGGAATATGTTCCTCTAAACGATATAGTAATTGTATTCATTAATTTATTTGCAGTAATAAAGGTAGTACTATAATTAGAATTAGAAATTGAAAAAAATTTATAATCTTTATATTTTATTAATGTTTGCTTTGAATACAATATTCCATTTATAAATTTATTGATATATTGTAATTTATCTATGTATATTGTATCTAAATTACGCTTATCTGATTTCAATAATGAAAGTAGCGGATATAAATAAGTATTATTTGATGAAAATATATTACTGTAATATATATTAAACTCAATCGGATCTAAATAACTCAATCTAGAATAAATATTACTTACATAGCTAATTAACAAAATGTTATCCATATATTTATATATATATTGATAACATTTAAAAATAAATTCATAAATTTATAAAGGAATATGAAATCTTTATCTGAATTAAGTTTTACACCTTTTCTCATTTCAAACGCCCATTATTTTAATATAAAATTGAAACAAATAATATTAATAATATTAGTATATTATAAATAATATGGAATTAATTGAACTCGTATCACAAGTTAAAGAAAATAATAATTGGAAAAGTGAAAGTAGAATAGTTGGTGAGGCGTGTGAATACTATATAAAAAATAATATAAAGTGTGTTAGATGTAATGATAACAATTTTAAAAAATATAAAACAAATGAAACATCAAAAGATTTAATTTGTATTAGTTGTAGTCAAAAATTTCAAATAAAAGCAAAAAGTGCTACTCAAAAACAAGTTAATAATATTAAAAATAAAGATATATTCAAGACAATTGGGGGTGAATATTCTACAACATTAAAAAATATTAACGAACAAATAGATTATTTAATTATTTTATATGAAAAAAAATCTTATAAAATTATAAATATTTTATATATTAAATATGAAAATATAAATTTAAATTGTATTATACCAAGGAAACCATTATCTACAACTGCTAAAAGAGCAGGATGGCAAGGATGTAATATTATATTTGATAATATACAATTTATAATATAAAATGGGCGTTTGAAATGAGAAAAGGTGTAAAATAATTAATATTGCATTTAATTATGTAATCATTTGTAGCAAAAATCTACATATAGATGAATCTCATGCTTTAAAGCATAGCATGGATGTATTTAATTATGCAAATAATATCTATTTATCACAAATTATATGACCATCATAATATTATTTCAGCTTCAGCTATTTTACATGATATGTGCGATAAAAAATATGTCGTCGAAGAAAACCAAATATTAAACATTAAAAAATTGTTATCAAATCACTTAAATGAAGAGGAAAATAATAAAGTTGCAGAAATTATCTCAAGTATATCATATTCTAAAGTAAAAAAATTTGGTTATCCTAATTTAGTTGAATATACCGATGCATACCATATTGTAAGAGAGGCAGATTTATTAGCAGGATATGATATTAATAGATGTATAATATATGGAATGATTAAAGAAAATAATTCCTATGTAGATGCAGTTAAAAGAGCTATTGAACTTTATAACACAAGAATGGGAAAATATATTGAAGATGATTTATTTATATCTGATTATTCAAAGAAGAAGGCAGTAGAACTAGATTTAATAGCAAAAGAAAATATAAATATGTTAAGAAAATTAATATTGTAAAAGATGATTATTTAATGCTTTAGCAGGTTTAAATTTCAATATATCAAGTTCTTTATCATTTGTAGGAAATTCATCATCTCCATATATATCTTGAAGTAATAACCATTCAAATAATCCACCTGAATAAATATATACATTTATGAAACGCAATCCTAACAATTGATGATATTTTTTAATGACTGAATCATCATTTGAATTTAAACCATAAATAATTATAAACTTATCAATTTGTCGATTATTAATCAAATTTTCTATATAATTTACTTCATCATTAATATTTAATGTATTAAGTATTAAACATGATTGTTGATTACTTGGTAGAGTATTAATTAAAATATAATTAGATGAATTGGAAATGGAATATTTTATATCTTCAAAATTTACTTTTCTAATTGATGATTGAGTATTTCCCATTTAATATATCAAATATTAACATTTAAATTATATTTTTTTTACATATATTAATTCAGTCAAATGTAACTGTAATTTCAATTTCTTCTTTTTTTATACTTTTTGTCGCTGATATTGATAATTCTTCCCTTTTTTTCCTACGTTGTTTATTATCTATATCTTTCCTTTTTGATGTACTATTTCTATTATTCATATCTTTTTCAATATCATTATAATTTTCATTTATATAATCAATAACCTTATTTTCGATTGCCCATTTAAAAAAATTTAATTGTCCAATTGTAGTTTCAATTGAATTATCGTTTTTATATGGAATACTTATTCTGTCCCATCTACAAAAAGGATCAAATCGTTTTTTACTATATGCTTTTAATTTTAATTTATAATCAAAATAAACTTTAAAACGTTGGACACCATAACTATTAGATATATCATATAATGTATAATTTTTTTTTGCATAATTAGTTGCAAACCAATCTACTATTCTAAGCGAAATCTTAGATTCACCTGTTATAATTTTTAACATAGTATCAATATATTCTGAATTTTTATAAAATAATAATAAATTATTCAATAATAATTCATTTTGTGTTGAGTAATGTAGCGAAGCACTCATATTAAATTAATTTTGATAAGTATTTAAGTAATAATAATTATTTATATAAATTTTTTTAACTATATATATATATATATAAATATGGACGATTTTATGCGAAATTATTTTGGTCCTTTAGGGAAAGAATGGTGTCTTTATTTTTATTTACTAAGTATATTCTTTCTAGTTGCATTTGTATTAGCAATTATTAGTATAATTGTATCTATGATTTATAATAAAAAGAAAATAGATTCTATGTTTATAGCAAATTCTGTAGCTATATTATTCAATACATTATTGGCATATTTTGTTAATAGATTGCTAAATACTATGTGCCTTAACAGCGCTCATTAATTTCTTTATCTTCACCTTGATTTGTATTTTGTGGCAATAAAAATTGATCACGTATAGTTATATCGTTCACGTAATTATCATTATTCATAAAAGGATTATAACCACACTGTTGTACTAAGTGTCGATCTGCTATTTTTTCATCTAATTGTTCACGCTTGTTTGTAATTTTAAATTCTTCAGGAGAAAATTGTTGTACTGTATTCATTAATTCCCAGCTATTTTCATCGTGATTTAATGAAATATCATAGGCTTGTATTTGTTGATTTTGTGGTTCATTAGACTGCTTATTTTCTTTAACTGTTTTTTGACGTGCAGATTTTTGATAAGGTTCTCCTTTACTCCATTTCCATTCCATAATATTTTCGATTATTTAAAACGAAAATATTAAACTCGCATATTGCAATTTTTTAATCATCAATTCCATTTTTTTCAATCGTTTTTATAATTAATCTTCTAGATGCATATATAGGTGGTTTTTGATTTCGAAGAAATGTATTGATACAACATAACCCTAACTGGATTGATTTATTTTCACTCATCATTCTTTACATAAACTATAAATTATTTTAACGATATTAAATAATAAGTAATTCATTTTTTATTTATAAACTATTTAATTTAATTACACTTTTTTTATAGTAAGTTGTTTTGTAAATTTAAATTTTTGGTCATTTTGTCTTCTTCTTTTTAGATTGCAATTTAAACATGCAATATAATAATTATTATTATTATGACCAAAATTATTATCTATTCTATCTACTGTCCACTGATTATTTTCTCTCAGTTTTTCATATAATATACATATTTCTATATTACAATAATAACATAACATTTCACATTCCCTCATTTTTTCTAATATATTTGATTGGGATATAAATTTTTCTTTGTCAAATAATTTTTTTGTTATATCTTGTTGTTTATAACTAGAAATTTTATTATTAATTTCTTTATTCATTAAAGACCAAATATATTTATCACTTTCATTTTCAATAAGATTTATATCTTTTTTATTTAATAAATTTAATTGTACACTATGTAAATAATATTTTTCATCAAAATTCCATTTTTCACTTTGTGTTCTATATATTTTTTTTTCATAATCAATATTATATTTTTTTATCATATAACGATTATGTGTACCACTAATATCTATTACCTTATTATCCATTTATATTATAAATATATATAAAAAGTAAGTTAAACTTAAAATCATATTATAATATATATGACTGAAAAAAATAATGAATGTATGGAATTAAAGAATTTAAAATATAAAAATATGCTTTTAAATGGAAAGACTCTAATAGAAACAAAATCAGAAGATAGCATATCAAGTCTAGATTATTTTTTAGAAAATGAAAAAAAAAATAATGAAACTGAAAATTGGCCCAAAATGAATAAGACAATACAAACAAAAAAAATTAATCAATTTATTGATGAATACTCGGTTACAAATGAGTTGTCGGAAGAAGAAAAACTATTACTAACCAATTTTTTAAAAGATGCCTTAGATAAAAAAAAATTAAAAAAGGTAAAAGATGTAATATATGATAAAACAACTGAAAAAATAAAAGCTATACCTTCTCTATTTTACAATAAGCAAAATAAACATTTTACTCTTAGGAATTTAGACAAAAGAGTTAGTACATTAAAATCTTTACCAAAAAAATTTAATTCAACAATTAAAAATAAAGGTACTCAAATTAAAGTTATTAAAGAAGAAGAATAATTATCCCCTACAAATGATAATTTATTAGGATATAAATGTATTAATTTATATTAATTATGTATCTTTATGAATTACCTGATTTATCGAATGAAATTGATAATTTAATTATTAATGAACCAGATTCTTTATGGGAAACAGAAGATTTCATTACATTTATTGAATCATGTTTTGAATTATTAGCATTTTATATTGATTTAAATCCAACTTGTATTAGTGAGCCCACATTTTATGAAGATTTATATGATGATTTATGTTATTTTTTAACAATCCAATTTGAAGATCATTTTGTTGATGATTATTTTGAGGATGATATCTACTTAATTATTGATGATATATTTGAGTTATTTATTGATTCATATTCTTTATCAAAGTCAGTTGATAGTTCTTATATTATACCGCAAGATAATGATAAACTTGAAAAAAGAATTGATTATTTAAGAAAAGTACCACAACCAGTACAGAGAACCCCTGAGTGGTATGCAAACAGGCATAAATTAATTACAGCAAGTAATGCATATAAAGCGTTTGAAAAAGAAAGTGTACAAAATCAATTAATTTATGAGAAATGTAAACCAATTATTATAAATAATGATGAAAGACCAACTAATATTAATTCACCTCTACACTGGGGTCAAAAATACGAACCATTATCTGTAATGATATATGAATATTTATATAATTCTAAAGTAGAAGAATTTGGTTGTATTCCACATGATAAACATCTTTTTCTAGGAGCATCTCCAGATGGTATAATTGTTAATAAAGAGTCTAAACGTTATGGAAGAATGTTGGAAATAAAAAATGTAGTAAATAGGGTAATTAATGGCATACCCAAAAAAGAATATTGGATTCAAATGCAATTACAAATGGAAGTATGCAATTTAGATTATTGTGATTTTTTAGAAACAAAATTTATTGAATTAGAAGATTCTAAAAGTTTTCAGGATGAAAAAAATAAAACTGATACTAGTCACGGAATTATTTTATATTTTTCAAAAAATATGAAACCAGTTTATGTTTATAAACCATTAAATATACAAAATGAAGATATAGATATTTGGATTGAAAATACAATTCAAAAGTATTCATTATCAGAAGAATATATATGGATTAAAACAATATATTGGAAATTAGAAATTCTTAGTTGTATATTAGTTGAGAGAAAAAAAGAGTGGTTTGCAAATAATATTGCTCAATTGCAAAAAATTTGGGATATTATTTTATATGAAAGGGAAAATGGGTATCAACATAGAGCTCCTAAACAAATGTTAAAAACAAATCAAAATCAAAATCAAAATAATGATAGTACTTGCCTTTTAAAAGTAATCAAAATTGATACAGAAATTTATAATTCTTAAATAACCAACTGTCTATAAATTTAAGTTATCTACGTCACTATTGAAATAACCTATTCTGGTTCCGCAATTACCAACCTGTGGTAACTGATGAATAGTATTTTTTCCTATGAAATTATCGTTTTTTTTATATAAGGCACCACACATACTTGCAGGAGTACAACTTCCATCACTAGGTCTATATTGATAACGTATGTTATTTGTAATTTGTTTATATGAACCTAATTTAAATGACGGATACCACCACCATATATCAGCGGCTCCATTATTTGATATACCATTTATACCTGTTATTGGATAGGAATCTTGTAGCAATACAGTTGTTTCAGCTTCTGGAACTTTACCTGAAGCTTCCGCTAAATTATAGCTAGTAAATCCTTCTAATCCTGACTTATAATAGCTATTAAATAAAATAATTAAAATGCTTACAATAATTATCCATATTTTGTCCATATATATATACAATTATATAAGAAAATATCAGTGATTATTATTTTTATACAATTGATTTAAAAATAATTTGTTATATTAATTAAAATGAGTTTCTCTCAAGAAATGAATGTCACAAAAAGAAATGGATCGCTAGAAACTATGGCATTTGATAAAATATTGAGTCGTATTAAAAAGATTGGTGCTGAAGCTAATATACAATTAAATTTTTCTTCTTTAACTATGAAAGTTATTGACCAATTATATAATGAGATAAATACGTCTAAAATTGATGAATTAACTGCACAACAGTGTGCTTCATTATCTACTCAACATATTGATTATTCAACATTAGCGTCTAGAATTGTAATTTCTAATCATCAAAAAAACACAATTGCGTCTTTTTATTTATCTATGGAAAAATTGTACAATTTCCATGATATTAATGATATACATCAACCTTTAATTTCAGTAGAAGTATGGAAATTTATTCAATCTAATAAAGATTATTTAGATAATATAATAGATTTTTCTAGAGATTTTCTTATTGATTATTTTGGGTTTAAAACTCTAGAGAGAGCTTATTTATTTAGAGTTAATAATGTAATTATTGAAAGAATACAACATATGTGGTTAAGAGTTGCTGTAGGAATACATTATAATACGCTCAATATTGATTTTGCTTTGGCAAATATTAAAGAAACATATGATTTATTGTCTAAAAAATATTATACTCATGCCACACCTACATTATTTAATGCTGGAACCCCTAGACCCCAATTATCCAGTTGTTTTTTAATTGCCATGGAAGAAGACAGCCTTGATGGAATTTATAATACTTTAAAAGATACTGCATTAATTTCCAAATGGGCTGGAGGTATAGGAATACATATACATAATATAAGGGCCAAAGGAACTCATATTCAAGGTACAAATGGCACTTCAAATGGAATTATTCCTATGTTGAGAGTATTTAATAATACTGCACGTTATGTTGATCAAGGCGGAGGTAAACGTAATGGTTCATTTGCAGTTTACTTGGAGCCATGGCACGCCGATATTGAAGAGTTTTTAGAAATGAAAAAAAATCATGGTGATGAAGAAATGAAAGGAAGAGATTTATTTTATGCTCTTTGGATGAACGATTTATTTATGGAAAGAATAAAAAATAATGGAAAGTGGACTTTATTTTGCCCTAAAAAATGTCCTTTATTAAGTGAAAAATATGGAGATGAATTTTATACTTTATACAACCAATATGAAATGGAAGGCAAAGGAAACAAAATTATTAATGCAAGGGAATTATGGTTTAAAATATTAGATTCACAAATGGAAACAGGGGTTCCATACTTATTATATAAAGATGCAGCAAATAAAAAATCAAATCAACAAAATATTGGCACTATTAAATCAAGCAATTTATGTTGTGAAATTATAGAATATTCAGATGAAAATGAAACAGCAGTTTGTAATTTAGCCTCAATTGCATTACCAAGTTTTGTAAATGAAACTGGAAAATTTGATTATAATTATCTTCATAATGTTGTTAAAACTATTACTTTTAATCTTAATAAGGTTATTGATACTAACTATTATCCAACTGAAAAAACCAGACGTAGCAATCTACGTCATCGACCAATTGGTATAGGAGTTCAAGGATTGGCAGATATGTATATTAAATTAAATATACCTTTTCATAGCGAAGAAGCTAAAAAAATAAATTCATATATTTTTGAAACTATTTATCATGCATCTTTAGAGAAAAGTATGGAATTAGCTAAAGAAAGATATGATATGATAAAAAATATATTTGATAATAATCAATCAAGATTTGATTTATTAGATTTTAGTAATGAATATGAATATAATCCGTATTCAATTGATGAAACGAATTTCCAATTTTGTGGGGCATATTCATCCTTCAAAAATTCTCCTGCAGAAAAAGGAATACTTCAATTTGATTTATGGGGTATTGAACCTTCTATGTATGATTGGACATCTCTTAAAAATAAAATTAAAGACCATGGTATTCGTAACTCATTACTCGTAGCTCCTATGCCTACTGCTAGTACATCACAAATATTGGGATATAATGAATGTTTTGAACCCTTTACCAGTAATATATATACAAGACGCACATTAGCTGGTGAGTTTGTTGTTGTAAATAAATATTTAATGAAAGAATTATTAGACTTAGGATTATGGAATGAGGATATGAAAAATAATATTATTGCAAATAAGGGTTCTATACAACATCTAAATAATATACCACCATTTATACGTGATAAATATAAAATTGTTTGGGAAATTCCTATGAAACATCTAATTGATATGTCTGCGGATAGAGGAGCTTTTATTTGTCAATCACAAAGTCTTAATTTATGGATGGAAGACCCAACCTATAATTTATTAACTTCTATGCATTTCTATGCTTGGAAAAAAGGATTAAAAACAGGTATTTATTATTTGAGGAGAAAGGCAAAACATCAAGCTCAACAATTTACAATTGAGCCTTCAAAAAAAAATTATGAAGAAGACGAAGAAGTATGTGAAATGTGTTCAGCTTAAAGACAACTTGATAATATAAATATAAATTAAATATATATATATATTATAACATGTTAAATAATGAATTAAATGATAATATTAATACTACTAATTCTTCATCAACTACATCCAGCTCTGATTCAACCATTATATTAGTATCTGGAATTGTACCAAAATTTATGTATTCCCAATCTAATATAAATTCATATAGCAAATCAATTGATAGTTCTTTATCTGACGATTCACCTCGTAATTCCATTTCAATTAAAAATAGTTTTTCAAATAGTGTATCAAATGATAAAAAAATATTAAACATAAAAAAATCAATTGATAATTGCTTTACAGTTGAAAATAAATTTAAAGATCCTGAATTAAAAGATATTTATAAGGAAAAAAATGAATTAGATGATTTAGATACTAGTAATCATACAGATAATACTTTTACCTCTGGAAATAATAATATTTCAGAACCATTAATCTTTAAAAAGAAACATAAATCATGTTTTGAAAGATTTTTTTTTTTTTTATTTTAATGAAGAGGCGGTAATAAATCTTTGTAAAAAGGTTTTAGTGTGCTAATATTAATTATATCATATGATAATTCTGTAAAAACATAACATCTTAGCGTTATTAACGCGTCATTAAGTGCATTATGTAAGTTTAAGGGACTTTGCTCAAATAAATGTAAATGCAATTCATACAACGATGGATATTTATTATACTCTCCATATCTATTTGTTCGTTTAATTGCACAACGTTCAATATTTTCTTTCATGGTGCAAAATAAATATTTGTTATTATTTAATTTAGCGATGGCCGCATTTATAATAAAATTCTGTATACTGTTTTCTTTTAAACGTAATATTTCTGCTTTTATCATATTTATATCAAACATTATATTATGACCTATAATAATATCAACATGACATATTGACGTTAACAACATATTTAATGCTTGTATAATAGTTGTTTTACTGTTTATCGATATACTAGGTGTAATTTTATGTATAGCAGTATTGTCGGGTGTAATTAATGATGGATTATCAATTTTTATTATACTATTATAAGTAAAAGTTATCTCTTTGATTTGAGAATCAAAAATTATATAGCTTAATTGTAATATATACGGACATAAATGCACATTTTCAATCGATAAATTAGTTTTATTTATTAAACCAGTAGTCTCTGTATCAAATACCAAATACTTCATTATTCTTTTTTTTTATAAGATAATGAATTACTTTTAATTCAATTTTAAATTTAAGTAATTTAAAATTATATTTTAATTATAAGTTTTACATATACCAAAACTTCTTCTATGCCATATGGTAATGCCGTGATTTTTTATACCCTCTATATGTTTTTTAGCTCCATACCCTTTATTAGAATTTATAGAATATCTTTCTGATAAATATGGATGCTCGTTACATAAATCTTCAATATATTTATCTCTCTCTACTTTAGCTAATATAGAAGCTGCCGCAATCGCTGAATATTTATTATCTCCACCTTCAATTAGTACATGAGGCAAATATTCTAATTTATTATTTTGTGTACGACAATAGGGATTAAAATAATTACCGTCTATTAATAAATTATATTTTTGATTGTCTGATTTATTTTTATTAATTATATCTTTGATACATTCATGCATAGCTTTTTGCGTTGCTTGAAGAATATTTATATCATCAATAGTTTTTTCATTTTGGAAATTGATTGACCAAAATATAGCATTTTCTTTAATGTAATTAGATACTACTTCTATTTTTTTTTTTGAATGGAATTTTTTACTATCTTTCATTTTAGAATGATCAAATGAATTATCTTTAGGTAATATTACGGCAGCTGCAACAACCGGTCCAAATAAAGGTCCACGTCCTGCTTCATCAACACCAATTTCGTAGTTATCTATCTCATCATAAAAGGGTTTTAATTGTGAAGTATAATTCATAATAATATATATACAAATGGAATTTGTTTAATTTCTAATTCAATTAAATTTTAAACTTTTTTCACTATATAAATTATATAATGAATTCAGAAGTATTATTTGTTTTTTTAATATTATTATTTGGTTTATTAGTATGTTCATTTTTAGGAGATATGTCTAAAAAAGAAGGAATGAAGTCATCAAGTAATAATGTTAGTCAGTCTACAGATTCTAATGATGAATACAATAATTCCAATTCAAATTATGATAACTATAATCATTATAATAAAACTTCCTCTGCTTTAACTACTGGGACCACTTTTTACGGTCCAGATGGTGGAACAGTTGTAGTTGGTACTAATAATGACGGTAGTCAAACACTTACACTTACTTTAGCAAAAGGTCAAAAACCAATTACATTATCTCAATCAAAAGAAGGATATACAAATTATTCGGGAAGTAATGGATCAGTAACCAAATTTTATGGTCCAAATAATACGACTGCAACTATAATTGAGCAAAATGGTCAAACAGCTATAAAAATTAAGAATTCATATAACACAACTATTTTTACTCAACAAGGCACCGCTTCTAATTCATCAACAAATAATATATCCACGACGCAATATTATGGAAGTACTGGTAATTATTCATCATCCTCACAGGTTAATGGACCATATGGTGGAAGTGCAGGTTCGGTTACTGGACCACAAGGTAATACAGCTGATTATGCTCAAGGACCATCAGGAAATACAGTCGCAGGTACTGATCCATATTATTCTGGAGCATCACAATATAATGGACCTTATGGTGGTAGCACTGGTTCGGTTACTGGACCACAAGGTAATACAGCTTATTATGCGCAAGGACCAGCTGGAAATACAGTCGCAGGTACATCTAGTTCTAATACAGCCGGGTATAACCATCCGGGTGCTAGTGCATTAGCTCCAGGCATTCCAAGAAGTCATATTCCACCTGGACAAGAGGATTTATATATATTGAAATCAGAGATTGTACCTCCTGTATGTCCAGCATGTCCCGCTGCAGCCTCGTATCCAAGACAAGAACCATGTCCAGCATGCCCCCCTTGCGGAAGATGCCCTGATCCACCCTTTGAATGTAAAAAAGTTCCAAATTATAATGCAATAAATGATAAATTTTTACCAGCACCTATTGTTAACAGTTTTTCATCATTCTAATAAATATCTAAAAAAACTAACCAATCTTTAATTGTATTATCAATTGAATATTTTTCTTTATCAATTTTACTAAAAACATAATTTTTTTCGTTTTTATTATAAATATCCTCAAGAGCCTTAAATATACCATTCACAGATGGTATTGACCAAGATCTATACCCATTTATTATATAGGTAGTTTTATCAGGATCAACAGCAATCCCATAATATGTATTACTTTGCATAGAAGTACAATTATTTGTTATTACAGGTAAGTCACAAAACTGGGCTTCTACCATAGGAATACCAAATCCTTCACTCCTGGATGCACATAATAACACATCTGAAAGATTATATAAATCATTAATTTGTTCATTTTTAGTAAACGAATTATCTAATATGATAATTTTATCTAATATTCCCAATTGAATTGCTTTTTCTTTTAAATTTTGAACGCCTTTGTCAAGTGAATATGTACTATTTTCATGCAAAATTAGTTTACAATTAGATTTATCTTTTGCAAATAAAGAAAATGCTTCAAACTGTGGCATAAATCCCTTACGATCGTTAGCTTCTGAATTACGTGCTACCATTAAACATATAAAATCATTTTCATTCAGATTATATCTATTTCTCAATTTATTTTTATTATTTAAGTTACGATAAATTTTACTATCTATCGTATGATTAATTAATTTTGCATTATAGCAATAACATTTTAATACTTCAACACCAAATTGTGAAAATGTAGCTATTTTATCAAAATATGGTAAATGATATAAATTTCTACTTTCAATATGCCTAGGTTCATCTTGTAACGGTTCCATTATAAATGTATTATGAACAGGTAACCATAAATATTTTTGACAAGGTATCAAATCTATTTTATATTTTTCCATTTGCCATATATCTTGAAATACAATAAGCTTATCACATCTATAATTTAAAACTACTTGATGTATAATTTCCCAATATTTATCTTTTTCAACTAAATTATTTCGATCGCCAATAAAATATAATAACAACTCATTAAATATCCTATTATTAGGATCTATCTTTAAATTAGGAGCATATTTTAAATATTCACTTATAGAAGTACCGGTATTTATATTACTTAATTTTCCTTCATCATTAAAGCAAATTACCCTAATTTCAATATCTTTAATTTCATCATATAATTTTTTTATAATGGAGAGAAGCTGAATTGCATACCCAGATACAATAAATGGATTATGACTAGCAAACAACAATTTTATCATTAAATAATTGATATTTTAATATTTAAATAATTATTATTTATATTTTTAAAAAATGATTATTATATATATATGCTTAAAAGGGAGTTTTTTGATGCACCATTTTATACAATATTTATATTAATATTGATTATCTCCGCCAATTTTTTAGGTAGTACGTTTCCATGTAGGGTACAAAAATTGCTTAGTGAAAATGTTTATATAAAACATATATTAGGTTTTTTTACTATGATTTTTTTTGTAATGATATCTGCACCAATACTTAAAGATTCATTATTTGTCAGCATAATATCATCTATAATAATGTATATATTTTTTATATTTATGACAAAAACACCAATAGAAATATTTATTGTTATTTTTATTTTATTGATGATAACATATATATTAATACTTTATTTAAAACAATTATCTTTAGATAAAGATAAAGATAAAGATAAAGAACATAAAATTCTAATTGAGAATGTAATTTCTTTATTATATGTAATAATTCTTCTATTTACAATACTAGGTACACTAATTTATATGGGGGAAAAAAAGATAGAATATGGGAAAACATTCTCTTATAGTCAGTTTTTTATTGGAAATCCCGTATGTAAGAATAAATCGCCTACTATTCCCATTTTCAAAGCACTTAAACACTCTTTTTCTTAGTGAGTTTTTAAACATTTTTTATCTATTTGTATTGATTCACCTTTTAATTCTTCAGGAACTATATTAATTATACATTTGCTTTTTTTTCCATATAATGGTTCTACACATCCAGATTCCTTTTTTTTACGAGTAAATTTTTTTAATTTAAATAATTTTGGTTTAGGGTCAGTACATCTAGCCCTAAAATGTTCATATCTCTCACGTACTTTGCAATATGAAATAATTGTTTTTTTATCTAACATTTTATTTATTAATTCATGTAATTGATAAATGTATCTTGAAAATGTGTCTCTATTTTTCATATCACTCCATTTTAAAGGCAATTGTTTAAAATTAGTTTTTAAATTTGTTCTACAGTGTTTACAAGGTAAAACATATTTTAAATTAATTATAAAATTTCGATAATGTTTTTTTTCTTCGTTAGTTGGATGTAAAGGATAATTAAAACTCATAGTATGTAAATAATGCCATAGAGGCGGGCCCCAAATACTAGTTACCATACCTTCGCCAGAATGATAATCTTTTTTTTTGAAAATTTTATCAGATTTTTGGGTTTTATTTTTTATATTTTTATTTTTTTTAGTCTTCATATAAGAATATTAGAAAATATAATAATAAAATATATTTATCTATATTAGTAGAAATGTATGATTCTAATCATCTATTTAATGATAAAACAAAATATATATGTAATTGTATATTTATAGCCATATTTTTAATATTAGTATTTGTGATTAGCCCTTTTAATAAATTTTCAAATATTTCAATTGCAGTACGAGTTATTATATTATTATTATTAGGTTACTCAATTTATTTAAATTTACAACAAACGCAATTAATGAATAATGTAAATAAAGAAAATAATTTTTCATCTAATTTTAAGTCACAGCTAAATTTAAATATAATTGGAGGATATGTATTTTCTTTTTTTATCTTATTATTATTTTTTTTTATTATAAAGAGTTTTTTTTGATTTAGACATAGTTTTTAGATCCTTTATATATTTATAATACATTTTGTCATTAACAAAATTATATTTTTCAACGACAATTAATTCACCATTTAAATTTCTAAATATCATTATCTTAATTTAAGAATAAATTTTTAAGTTTAAATTCGTATAAATTTATCATCTTATATAAATTTATATATATATATATGAATTATTTTACTAAAATACCATCTATGTTTAATTTTCAATCAGGAGGTGCATTAGGGGAAAAGCTATCTACAAATTCAATTATGATGATTATGGCTGCAATATTATTTATTATTATTGGATTTTCATATTATTATTTTTATTTAAAACCAGTTATGCAAGCAACATATAGAGCGAATGATGGTGTAAACGAAGGAAATTCAAATGATAAAGAAAGTAGTGCATATGCAGAGTTACTATTATTTTATGCCGATTGGTGTCCTCACTGTAAAACAACCAAACCAATATTTGATGAACTTTCTCAGAAATATAAAGACAAACCAATTAATGGATACGTAGTACAATTCACAAAAATAAATTGTACTAATGAAAGTCCTGAATCAACAAAACTAATGGATAAATATAATGTTGAAGGATTTCCAACTATAAAACTATTAATGAACGGTCAAATTATAGAATTTGACGCAAAACCTACAAAAGATAACTTAACTCAATTTTTTAATACTGTTTTAAAGTAATTTGCTCCTATTTCTGTGCCTTGTAATAACAGCGATTCCCTCAATTCTTTGCTTTCTGAACAATCTTTAAGCATATCGAAAGTTAGACAAAAAGCTGGAAAACCTAATTCATGTTTAATATATGGAGATTCAGTATTACCCATACTACGAATAATTTTAAATATAAATGTTATAATATAATCAATAAAATTACTATCGGATGGTATATTAATTTTTGAGTCATTATATTGATTTTTAAAACCCATTATTTCATCAATTGAATATTTATTTTTAATGCATTCATTTAATGAATAACTAGATTTAATCCCTCCATCTATATAAATCTTATCATCAATACATACTGGTGAAAATATTACTGGCAATCCACAGGACATTTGAATTGCAGTTAATAAAGATAAATCTGCATGAGTTTTATATGATATATCCATTAATTCAAAATTATTAATTTCAAAGGTAGAAAAGTGTAATTCTATATTTGAATATTCAAAAAATTCATTTAAAGTTATATCAACTGATAGATCTTTTAGAGCAAATAATGGCTTAAACATTTTTTTAATCAAATCTATGTCATATAGACCTTTTTTATTATATAGATCAATTAAATTATTTATATTTATTGCAAATACTTCATGCCATGGTCTTTCTATTAAATATGAATTAATTACTTCCCAATCCATATTTAAGCAAATAAATGTACCAACTATTGTTCCCGCAGAAGTACCCCAAATTGTTTCAATATTCTTAATATTTAAAAAATTATCTTTCTCTAACTGCTGATATGCACCTAATGATCTCAGTACAGCATGGCCTCCTCCTCCAGTTAAAACTAAATGTCTTATTGTCATAATTAAATTTATTAGATATTTTTAAAATGTTTTTTTATTTTATAATTTATCATGACAAATATATTTACGCTTGAAAATATTGAGGATTTCTCAGAAAAAATTAATATTGATGATCTTTACGAAAAGAAAAAAGAGCGCGACTTAAAAAATTTAGAGTTATTTAATAAAATTTTAAATAGGATTCATGTGAGAATCAAAACTACATCACGCCAAAAACGAGACGAGCAATTTTGTTGGTTTATAGTTCCGGAAATAATTATAGGTGTTCCTAAATATGATCAAGGGGCTTGTATTGCTTATCTTATGAATAAGTTAAAAGATAATGGTTTCAATATAAGATATATTTCTCCAAATACACTATTCATATCATGGGTCCACTGGGTTCCATCCTATATTAGAAATGAACTTAAGAAAAAAACAGGTATAGTAGTTAATGAATATGGTATAAAAATTGATGAAAATAAAGATAATACACCAAAAATTACAAATCAAGAAACAACAGAATTAAATGAATTAGTATTCAACATACCAAAACAAGACCAAGATAAAACTAAAAAAGAATATAAATCAATACAAAGTTATAGACCATCGGGAAATTTAATATATGATAACTCTTTTTTTGAAAAATAAATAAATATAAAAGTTTTTCTATATAGAAAAAATGGACAAAAAAAAATGTCCAATTTTCAATATTCAAAAAAAGTTTTGCAAAAAAAAAATCAAAAATCAACCAAACCATAAATTTTTTTAAGGTAAGATAATTAAAAATGTTATTTTTTTTTATAACGATAATTTTTTTAATATATTTTAATAAAAAAGTTTAGGCATTTTTTCTGTCCTCTTATTAGGATGACAACGGATGACAAAAAAATGCCTAAAAATGCCGAAAAATTCGAATGTAAATTATGTTACTTTGTATGCAGTAAAAAAAGTAATTTTACTAAACATCAAACTACATGTAAACATATAAAAAACGTTGAATTGATGACAACGGATGACAAAAAAATGCCAAAAAATGCCGAAAAATTTGAATGTTCATGTGGTAAAGCATATACATTTCGCCAAGGTTTATGGAAACATCAACAGAAATGTAATTATTTTTTAGGTAATACAAATTCAAATACAAATAATATATTTGATTATCTAAAATATGAAAATGAAGAGTTTAAAAAAATGATTCTTGAAATTGTAAAGAGTGAAAAACAACAAGTTAACAATATTATTACTAATCATAATAAGACATTTAATTTAAATTTATTTTTAAATGAAACCTGTAAAGATGCTATGAATATTATGGATTTTGTAAACTCTCTTGATATAAAATTATCTGACTTAGAAAATGTTGGTAAATCGGGATTCGTTAATGGAATATCAAATATTATAGTTGAAAATTTAAAAGCTTTAGATATTCATAAAAGACCTGTACACTGTAGTGATTCCAAACGTGAAATAATGTATATTAAAGATGCTGATAAATGGGAAAAAGATAATATGGATAAAAATAAATTGAGAACTGCAATTAAACATGTTGCTCATAAAAATTCAAAAAAAATTCCAGCATTCAAGGCTAAATATCCAGATTGTATACATAGTGAGTCAAAAAAGTCAGACGAATATCACAAAATGATTATTGAGGTAATGGGTGGATCAGGTAATGATATACAAAATGAAAATAAAATTATTAAAAAAATAGCAAAAGAAGTTATAATTAATAAAGACGAATAATTAATCTATAATCTATGTATGTATCATGAAAGATAATAATAATAAAAAAGCTATACAAACACAAATGATAACAAATCCGCATCCTTTAGATAAATATAGAACAAATATACCACTATCAAGAATGAAAGTATTTAGGAAATTATTTAATATAAAAAAAAAAGATAAAATGTGGTGGCATAATACAAATAAAATTTGGGTTTCTTAATTTTTTTTATTTACTATATATATAATGGTTCGTCATCACCGTACTCATAAAGCAGGAAGCAAACATCGCAGACATCACAGTAAAACAGCAAGAAGAGCAGCTCACAGAAGTGCAAAAGCAGCAGCAGCTCGTTCTGCTTCTGCTGCAGCAGCAAGAGCTGCTCATGCATCGAAAGCAGCAAGTAAATCTGCACGTAGAGCTGCACGTGCAGCAAGAAGTAAATCTGCATCAAGAGCTGCTTCTGCAGCAAGAGCTGCTTCTGCTGCTGCAGCAAGAGCTGCTTCGGCATCGGCACATGCAGGAAGGGCAGCATCAGCTGCTGCGCACGCTCAGTAATTAAAGAATAACTTAAATTTTTATATAATTATATATATATGACTAATTACATAATAAAAAAAACAACTGCGCGAAATGTAAGAAGTAGAAGAAAATCTATGAGAGGAGGAAAATCTAAGAGAACAAGAGGAACAAGAGGAACAAGAGGAAAAAAAGGTAAAAAAAATAATAAATGGGTTACTGCATTATCAGCAGCAAATCAGGAATTAGAAAAAACAGGTAGTTATAGAGATGCTCGAAGAAGTTTAAGGAAACAAGCTTTACATAATGCAACACAAATATTTGGAGCTATTGGTGATACCATGTAATATAATTTATAATATTAAAAATTTATATTACATTTTAACGTTTAAAGGTATGTTGATTTTTTCTTTTACGACAAAATCTTCTTTTACTACCTCTAGCATGCTTGCATCGAGATCCCTTCTTTTTACAAGCTTTTCTAGACTTTCCTCTACAGTGGGAAGATTTAACGCGCTTTCTATAAATAGTTCTACGTCTTGTTTTTAAAGTTGAACTTCTTGTTGAAGACATTATATTATATGATTTTATTTTTTTTTTTTCTAAATGTTTTGTTTTTTGTTTAGACTTACCTGCTTTTTGAACTAATCCATATGGGTTATATACACCAATCACATTCATGCTATATATTATATAATTAGAAAATTTATTATAAATCATTTGGCTTATCATTTAGTTCGCTAAATTTATTAATTTCTTCCGATGAGTAAACCTTATCATCGATAGCAGTATCATTATTTGAATTGATATTATTATCAATTTTAAATTCTTTAGTTTTCATATTAATATTATTGTTACTTGACTTCAATAATTTTTCTTTATTTTCATTTAAATTTGCAAGTTGATTTTGAGTAGTTTCTAATATTTTTTTACTTACTATACCTTCATAAATTTTTATACCTTGTACATAATCATTTTCACAACCTATATATAAATTCATTATAATACTTCTGGTTTTCACAATATTTTCTTGCAATAATTGTTCGCTTAATGCAGGATTAATTTTAATTTTTCTTTGTTTCGTATACGGTTCTTCAACAAATATGAATAAATCATTAATTATAGATAATAATTTGTTTTGATTATAAACCGCTTTATTTATCATTTGTTTTATATTTGTTGCATACTCTTTATATAAATTGCTATCTGTAGATATTGTATAAGTTTTTTTAAAAATTGGATTTGAACTTTGACATTCGGGTATTTTAGAAAAATCTCTTAATTTTATACCACTAAATGTTTTTATATCAGTAGGTAATTCTTTCCCATCAGTAAATGCTTTATAAAATATTGACAAATCATTTCTAAATTTTGCTTCAGTCTTTGATGACATTCCTGTAAATTGTCCTGTTGAATAATCATATTCATCATCAAAATACAAACGTTTAAATTCAGGTATTCCTGGTTCATCATTTAATGATTTAATAGCACCTAATTTATCAATATTCATATCACACACTTTTGGATTAATAGTTATTGTTTTTTTATCTTCAGATAGTTTTTCTCCGCTTCTTAATGCTTTTAATCTATTATCACAAATATTTAATTTGTCAATACTTCTGGGTGTTCCTTTAGGAATTTTATCTTTATTCATTAAATCAGTTTTTACAATCTTCCCTTCATTATCTTTATAAGTATAAATAGGATTAATTGTCATAATTATAGCTGAAAATAAATGTGCTATTCTAATATAATATTTTGCAATTCCTATACAAACACGTTTTTTTTTAATAGACTTATTCAAATCATTTGATATATCCATTTTATCTAATTTGTCTTTGTTAATAAATGCTACTTTTTCTTGTTGAAGATTATTAATTTCTTTACCATCTTTGATTCTTTGAGCTAAATAAGTAATTTCCAAATCATTAAATTGATCTTTAATTATATCAGCTGTTAATACTACCAATTTATCACAATATTCTTTTTGAGATAATTTTTCAAGACTTTGAAAATCTGATGTTAATATATAATAACTTGCAATATAATCAACAATTTCATAAAAATTATCAAATTTCTTATTTTTTTCTTTTTTCATACCAGATTGTGAATTTCCCATATATCTATATATATATAATACATTAATTTAATCATTTAAATATTAATAATATATAAAATTGAATTAAAAATAAATTATATTTATGTAATATCAATATGATGAATCTTGACAAGAGTAAAAAAAAACGTTCAAATAATCCTAATAAAAAACATTTATGGAATATATTTGAAGATGAGATTGATAAGAAAGATAAAATTCCTTTAGAATGTTTATATAGAACAATTGGTAACAGAGAATATTGTGAACGATGCGAAAGTAATTTAGCATTTTCAGATGAAGGATTTCTAACTTGTACAAATAATAAATGTGGAATAATTTATAAAGATTTAATTGATCAATCAGCAGAATGGAGATTTTATGGTGCAGACGATAATCAAGCTGGAGATCCAACAAGATGTGGTATGCCAATTAATCCTTTATTGAAAGAATCTTCTTTTGGATGTAAAATTTTGTATAATGCACCTATGACATATGAAATGAGAAAAATTAGACGTTATACAGAATGGCAATCTATGCCTTATAAAGAAAAATCACAATATGACGATTTTCAATTAATTACAAATATGTCTCAAAATGCAGGTATGCCAAAAATGTTAATAGATGATGCTATAAGGTATCATAAAAAAATATCTGAATATGATTTAACTTTTAGAGGAGATAATAGAGATGGAATTTTAGCAGCTTCAATATATATAGCTTGTCGTATAAATAATTTACCTCGTACTGCAAAAGAAATTGCACAAATATTTCATTTAGATATAACATCATCTACACGCGGATGTAAAAATGCACAAGCAATAATAAATAATATAGAAAAAGATATGGATAATAATGATAAAACTCATTTTGGTATCACAAAACCAGAGGCATTTATTGATAGATTTTGTAGTAAGTTAAATATAAATACTGAATTAACTAAATTAAGTAAATTTATTGCTATGAAAATTGAAAAAGACAATATAATGCCAGCAAATACTCCAACATCAATTGCAGCCGGTGTAGTATATTTTATATCTCAAATATGTAATTTAAATGTTACTAAGAAAGAAATTAGATTAGTAAGCGAAATTAGCGAAGTTACTATTAATAAATGTTTCAAGAAATTAGACAAAATGAAATTGCAATTAGTTCCTGAAGTACTTATTAAAAAATATTCTATACAATAAGTTTATTTAAGTAATTTATAATTAAATAGTATAATATAATGGCTATCCCAAAACGTATTTTTATAGTTCCATATAGAAATCGTCTTCAGCACAAATTTTTTTTCTGTAAATATATGTCCTTCATATTAGAAAATTGTGACGATTATGAGATTTATTTTTCGCATCAGTGTGATGCTAGAACATTTAATAGAGGAGCCGCTAAAAATATAGGGTTTTTAGCTATGAAAGCTAAATATCCGGATGATTATGAAAATATTACTTTTATATTTAATGACATAGATACAATTCCATTTAATAAATTATTTGATTATGAAACTTCTTTTGGTAAAGTTAAACATTACTATGGATATGAATATGCTCTGGGAGGAATTGTTGTCATTAAAGGAAGAGATTTTGAAAAAATAAATGGATATCCTTGTTATTGGGGATGGGGGATGGAAGATAATGTTTTGCAAAAAAGATGTAAAAGATTTAATATTGAAATAGATAGAAGTCAATTTTATAAGATTGGTAGTCCAGAAATACTTCAATTATTTGATGGTATATCAAGAATTATAAGTAAAAAAGATCCATGGAGAATGGATAAAGATAATGGAACAGATGGATTAACCTCTATAAATAAATTGCTTTATTCTATTGATAATCAATCAAAAAATCCAGTAGATAATTATTATAATGTTAATAATGAAAAGATTAATTATATTAATATAACTACGTTTTTAACTCATATACGATTCGAAGGAGACGCATATTATCAATATGATTTAAGAGAACCAAAACGAAAAATTACGAACCCTGATAAATTACGTGAAACAAAACAAACAGTAGTTAGTACAGATAATTGGTCCACAATACCATATTATCCAACTACAGTTGAGAGAAAAGAAAACATAGTTAAACAATTAATATCTCAAGGTAAACAAATTCCAACTTCTCTCATAAATGAAATAAAAATAGAAAGAAATAAATTAGAAAATAATGACTCCTACAATAATTTACCTCAACCACCTGTACAAAATAGAGGAAATACAAATCTAAAAGAATCCGTTTTAAATGAACTTGGTATACCACATCCATCCAGAATCCCACATGTATATTCTAAAGAGTATGCAAATTATATTAGGCAGCCAACAAGAGCACAAACAAGTACGCGAATAAGATTAGGAGGTGTATTTTAGACATTTGTTCATATAAAACATCGACTTTTTATATATTCAAAGATGTAAAAAATAATTATTTAAATATAATATAATTATTTTATTTAAGTATGGATAATAAGCCAATAATCAAAACATCAAAAAAACAAAAATCAAACAAAATATATTGCGATATTCATGATTTTCATGAAAAAAATATAACTTATTGCCTCATATGTAAAAATTTATTTGATAAATATGGTTTTCAAGAAGCTCAAATTGAAGAACCCCATTTTCCTGTACCCATAATAAATAAATTTTAAGAAATTAATTTAATTTTTGCCAAACATAACATAATTCTTGATAATTATTTTGACGTTTACTTTTTTTATAAGGATATATATCAATTGCTTCTCCAAACATATCTATCAATATATTTTCATATACTTCCTTACATATATTTATTATAAAATATCCGTTTATTTGAAGTCCTTCATAAACTTTTTTGAAAAGAGGTTTATAAAACAATTCATTCATTTCAGATTTATTAACATAAATTTTATTATTCGCATATTTTTGTATAAAATAATAAGGAGGAGACGTAAATACAAAATCATAATATAGGTCTAAATAATTAACATTTAATGCATCATCAAATAACATTTTAATTTTACATTTTGTTTTTCGTCGTAAAAATGCAATTAATTTATTATATGGCTCTTCTAATGTATGATTAATTTCAATTCCAGTATAACTATGTATACATGGTAGTACTGAACTTGCAACGGACCCTCCACCCCATCCAGCGCAAAAATCTAATATGTGTTTTGGTTTGTATTTACTATAAATTTCCATATAAACCAAAGGTCTTATAATATTAATTGAACTAATACAAATATTATATATTTCTTTTAATATAACATAGTATTTCATCTTACCATTTTTATTTTTAACAGTTTGATAATATAAAAACATATTTTTAATAAATTTTTTTTCTTTAAATTCTTCAATTCTATCTGCAAATTCATAGAAACTTATATTATATTTTCCTTTTGTATCTAACCTATATTCAAATGTAAAATAATCAACTATATTATTACCTATTCTGCATCTTGGTGATTTATCTTCAGCATTATAACCTATATAATGTAATTCATTCATCTCCTTTACAATAGATTCAAATGATATTGGTTTAATTTGATAAGCAATTTCCCTTTTAGTTAAATCTACCTTTTTCATATTTATTATTTATTAAGATAATATAGTTAAAAATATATCTTATTAAAAATATATGGAATTAAAAAATTGTTATTATATTAATTTAGACGAACGTGTTGATAGGAAAAATCATGTTGAAAAACAACTAGATTTAGTAAATATAACATATGAACGTTTTAAAGCAATAAAAACTACAAATGGTGCAATAGGCTGTAGTATGAGTCATCTAGCAATATTACAATTGGCAAAACAACAAAAACTACCTTATGTAATAATAGTTGAAGATGATATTACATTTTTAAATCCAAATTTGTTTAAGACTAACCTAAAGTTATTTTTAGATTCACATACAAATTACGATGTTTTATTAATAGCTGGTAATAATTTACCACCTTATGAAAAAATTAATGATTTTTGTGTAAAAGTAACACGATGTCAAACAACAACAGGATATATTGTAAATAACCATTATTATGATACATTAATTAATAATATAAAAACTGGCCTTAATAAATTATTAAAAGAGCCATCAAAACATGTTTATTATGCAATTGATAAATATTGGTTAAATCTACAAGAATGTGATAATTGGTATTTATTAACTCCTTTGACAGTAATACAACGTAATGATTATAGTGATATTGAAAAAAAATATACAAATTATTCACAAGCTATGTTAGATTTAGATAAAAAAAAATATATGAAATATATGCAACAAGTCCAAGCAAGACAAAGAATTCAAAATAGCAAATTTTTATTTTAAGGGAAACTTATTTTAACTACATTTAAAATCAGACAGTTCAATATCTGTAAAAAAATCATTTGTACTAATATGTATGATATTTAATTTATATTTATTATCCAAATGGTAACCAATAGCATAATCTTCTAATACTTCTTTTTTTATCTTATCCTTTTGATAAGTTAAATAAATTATAGCATCTTTTGATAAATAATAAAATCTTCCTGAACAGTATTTAGTCTCTAATATTGGAATATACTTTGGCAATTCAGGATGAATTTTATGATATTGTGATAAATATGGTTTATCCACAGAAACTATATAACCTCCATAGTCTGATTTAGGAAATTTTTTTGTTAATATAGAAGATAAGATATTGAAAAAATGAGGTTTAACTAATATTTGATCATCATCAGTTTTAAATATATATTCAAAATTATATGTTAATAAAACAGCATCATAAGCAGCAATTACCTTTTTAGGTAGTGAATTGTAATCATCAGCAACTCGTAAAAATAAAATATTGTTTTCTAAATCAAATTTATAATTTAAATGCATTTTTTCATCACCAATAACATGAAAATAAATTGTATCTTCAGGTAAATTTTGTAACCAAGTTTTTTTTTGATATAGAGCTTTGTCACGATATTTTTTACAATTCATAATTAATAATATATATTTTTTTTCTTCCATTAATATTATTGTATATCAACTTTTTAATATAAAATAAATATTAGTTAAAATATATGATAAAACCTGAAGTTTTTATTATTGGTGGTGGTATTGGGGGGTTATCTTGTGCTACATCTTTAGCAGAAACCAATCAATTTAATATTTCAATTTTTGAAAGTGATATTTTGGGTGGACAAGCTAGTTCAAAGAAATCTAAATTATGTAACACAGAAATTTCTTGGAGAGTCTTTTTACCATTTTATGAAAATTTGTTTAATATTATAAATACAATTGGAGCCAAAAACAATTTTTATCCTCTTCTTAAAGACAACGTATGTCTTTATAATAATGTTTCAGAATCAGTTACAAAATCTATTATAAAAGATAGTTCATTAAGCCAATTATCAAATAATTCAAGACTTTTGTTTATAAGTAAAGAAAGAGCAGTAAATAATTATCATGATGTAATTGCAGTAGATTATTTAAATAGTGATGTAATGAAAATAATAATTGGACCATATTATGGATTAGAACCTAAAAAAGCCACATTATCAAGTTTTTATAAATTTACTTATAATTAATTTATTTATAAAGATGATTCAAAAGTCAAAATAAGTAAGAATCCAACGAGTGACTCTTTGTTTTTCCCATGGAAAGAATATTTAGAATCAAAAAACGTAAAAATTTATGAAAATCATAAATTAACTGAATTATTAACAAATGAGAATGGTAAAATAAATAAACTTATAATAAATAATAAAATTTATACTCCTGATATTATAGTTTTTGCTTGCTCATTAGATCCACTCGTTTATATGTTTAATAAAAATAATAGATTATCACAAACAAATATTTGTAGGAAATTAAATACAATTAAAACTGGTAAACAGTTTTATATATCTATAAATTTTTATTGGAAAAAACCTGTAATTAAAGATTTAGAATGCCATGTTTATACATTTACTAATGGTTGGGTACCTATTATTATAAAAAGGTTTGCAACTACAGATTACGTTGACGAAAATTGTAATAAAGATATAAAAGAAGTATGGAATATAGGATTAGCCGATAAGCTAAAAGGAATTTATGTAAACAAATATACAAGTCAATCAACATTTAAGGAAATGATTTATGAAATTAAAATGAATCTAATAAATTCTGATCATTTAAAAAATTATTTTGATTTCGATAATTATACTTGGGAAGATTATTTCTATGGATATGAAATTGATGATAGATATTATGAAGAATTACCAAGTACAACAAAATTTTCAATTAATAAAGGTATAGAAGAAAATTTATTAAATAATTATGAAACAGAAATAGGTAATAATATATATTTTTCTGCTTATTATGTAAAAAATAGTGTAGGAGGAGCAAGTATGGAAACTTCAACAGAAATTGGTTTAACAACAGCAGATATAATTTGTGAAAAATATAATATAAAAAATCATAGAAAACCAATTTTAAAAAACCAAAATTATATTACTGGCTTAACACTTCCATTTGTGTTGTTAGATAAATTATTATATAAATATAATTTGAATCCAATAACAGATTATATAAATCCTTTGTTATTATTATTCATATATTTTTTAATAATATTTATAATTATACTATTAGTTATATATATTTTTTATACATTTTTAATTAAAAATATAAATATAAGAAAATTCTATAAATGAAAATTACCTTTTCCTCGTGCTTTTATGTTTTGAAATCAAAATTTGATTCTATAATATATCAAGAATGGATGAATAATTTTATATCAATAGCAAATAATTTTAATTTAGTTATTTATACAGATGAAAAAAGTTCTATTTTTATTAACACATATAATAAGCCTAACATTAAGATAATTATTAAGCCACTTGAATGTTTCATAACATATCGATTTAAGCAAAATTGGATTTCAAATCATGAAAAAAATGATTTGTTAAATTATAATTCTCCCCTCAGGGAGAGATGGGATACAAGTTGGGAATTAAATATGCTTTGGTCAGAAAAGGTATGGTTTGTAAATGAAACTATTTTAAAAAAATATTTTGATACTGAGTTTTATGGTTATTGTGATATAGGTTATTTTAGAAATAGAAGTGAGGATATTCATACTAATAATCTTCAAACTTGGCCATCTGAAAATATTATAATTAATCTTGACAAAACAAAAGTCCATTATGGTTGTATATGTAACGATAATCGAATATTAAACTACATAAATAAAATAATTAAAAAAAAAAATTCTGTTGGATTACCACAAAATCCTATACCGCCCAACCAGAATACAATATCAGGAGGATTTTTTATAATTCATAAACAAATGATTGAATGGTGGTCTATAGAATATACAACCAAATTAAAATTATATTTTGAGCATAACTATTTAGTAAAAGATGATCAAATGATAATAGCTGATTGTATCTTTAGTGACCCAACTAATTTTAAATTATATCAAGAAAGAAATTTGTATTTTGACAACTGGTTCATGTTTCAACGTTTGTTAAATTAATTATATATAATTGTATAATATCAAAATTATATATATATATATATTAAATGGCAAAAACTCGTAAAAATGTTCCTTGGAAAGGATGGTCAAAAGAAGAACCACGCGGTAAAGCAAGAACTAAAATGTATAAAAGATGTGGAAAAAAATGTTTTTTAGGAAAAAAAACGCCTCATGATAAACAACACCCAGATTTTCCTATTTGTAAAAAAAATACATGTAAAATAAGTAAAAAAGGGTTATGGGCAGCATACATTAGAGCGAAACAGTGGGGTAATAAAAGAAGTTCTTATAAAGGGAAAACACGTCCCAATTTTAAACAAAGCTATTATAGAAGAATTTCTCATAAAGCAAAAAAAATGTTGACAAGAAGAGGTGTAAAAGTTGGAAAATAAATAAGTAAATATAATCAATTTATTATAATTACTTATAAAAATGATAAGTATATTAATGCCAATATATAATGGTATTGAATTTTTAAATGAATCAATTGAATCTGTAATAAACCAATCATATAAAGATTGGGAATTAATAATTGGTATAAACGGACATTCAAAAAACTCTAATATATATTTAATAGCAAAGGAATTTGAATCAGAAAAAATAAAGGTACTAGATTTATTTAATATAACAGGAAAATCAAACGCTTTAAATGAAATGATTTCTTATTCCAAGTATAATTATATAGCTTTACTTGATGTAGATGATATTTGGAATAAAGATAAATTAAATATTCAATCTAATTTATTAAATAAATATGATGTAATTGGAAGTAGATGTATATGGTTTGGTGAAAAACCTGGTATAGTACCCAAAATACCTGTGGGTGATTTTTCAAGTTTTGATTTTAAAATTATTAACCCAATAATTAATTCAAGTGTTTTAATTAGAAAAGAGTTGTGTAAGTGGTCTGATAGTCAAGTTGAGGATTACGAATTATGGTTAAAATTAAGATCTAAGAATAAATCTTTTTTTAATTTTAAAGAGATTTTAGTAATGCATCGAATACATAGTTCTTCATTTTTTAATAATAATAATCACCAAGCTGCTATAGATTTAATTAAAAATATAAAATTATAGTTTTCATATTTTTACACCTTTTCATATTTAAAACACCCACCAAACATTTATATTATATTACATAATAAAATATAACTGTTTTGTAAATAGGTTAAACATAAATATTATTTAGAGTGTATGATTGATCTTTCTAATTTTAAGTTAAATGAAAAATATTTTATCACTATACAAATGCCTTTACAAACTAAGGAACTAAAATTGAGAATTTTAGTTCATGAATTAATTCATGAACCATATCTTAATTTTCTTAAGCCAAATACATATATAATTGATCATATAAGATTCAATACTTCAATACTTTGCAAAGATATTATAGATGAATGTGGATATAATTTTGTTGTAGTACCATTACCATGTATTAAAAAAGTTGAATCATTACATGATATACTTGATAAAATATTTATAGATGATATAATTTATCTTATAAATGAATATATTTAAAGATTTTCTATATGAAAGTTAAATTAAAAATGTCAAATATAAGTCTATCTTTTTTAAAAATTAAATATATAAGCTCAGAATCAAATGTATATTTTTCATTAGATTTTCTATTTGAAGTCATCATACGTTCATTATATTTAAATGGAACATCATAATCATTACATAATTTTTCTAATTCAGAAGATATATTTTCTTGGTTTAATATTCTAAAATTATTTTTTATATTTTCAATTTCTTTACTACAATCTTCCTGCGTATTAAATTCAGTTATTTTTTTACTTGAATATTGATCTAAAAAAGCAAATGTATAATAACCAATATCTAATTTTTTTAAGATATCAAATACATAATAATCATATGTATGATGATTTTCACACAATTTATCAGAATGACTTTTTTGAAATTCAGAAGATAATAAATTATTTAATATAATCTCTAAATTTCTCTCAGTATATCCTTTGCTAATCCAAAAATTTAAATGTTTAGTTAATCCTTTAGAGTTTGCTACATTATATTTTATATTTAATAATTTATTTGTTTCTTGTAAGTCCTTACAATAATTAGAATCTAAACACCAAAATGTTATTAGAGATATATAATAATCAACTGGGTTTCTTATAATAGCAACTTTAGTTGTATTTAAGAATTGATAATTATTATTTAAACAATAATGGTAATTTTTATTATGAGGTAATACATATCCCTTAGGTAAACAATCGGTTGCATAAGTTCCAGCTGTTTTTGGTTGATGAAATAAAACAAACTTTGAATAAAATTTATATTTATAAGTTGCTTCTATTTTTATCCAGCTAGGTAAGAACAAATCATATGTATTATTATTAATTTCGGGACCAAACCACAAAGAGGGATAACAAACTAAGCACATTTTATTTGTATTAAAATAAGCACCCCACCAACTAAATGAACTATTCGCAATTATATTATGGGTACACAGAGACATATATAATAATTGTTCCCAATCATTTAAATAATCTTTACATCGCTCAAATTTTATTGATTTAAATCTATCTTTCAATAAATTTATAATTATCAATATTTCTTCATAATCTTCATCTTCACAAAAAAAAATTACCTTAAAAGATGATTTATTAGTATTATTTAATATATAATTCAAGGATAATTCGTAATAATCATAATCAAGTATTGGATGATAATCTTGAATATATTTATAATCACCTCTGCGAAAATGAATGCTAATTGTATTTTTAAAGTAAGATTGGCTTAAATTATTAGATTTTAACAATACATCTATTTTTTCTTTAATTTTAAGTGTTTTAATTATGGTTTTTTTTTCATTTTCAAAATAAAGATAACTTTGAAAATAACCATATAAAAATACATCTTTATTTTTAAAATTTAATAAAGAAAAGTTATTATAGTTAAACTTTGTTTCTTTTAAAATAAAATATTTATACTTTAAAATATTTGTCATATCAGTAGTTGGTAATTCACTAAAGAATGTTTCCCAGTATGTTTTTCTAGATATCTTACCATTTCCACCTAATGATTCTGTTTTTAAAAATATATATGGATTACCGACTTTAATACCATATGATATTGTTGTAAATATCTGAAATAACTGGTTACCTAATCCACCCATTAAATTACAAGTAATCATAATATAATATATAAATTAAAAATTTTAAGTTATTTATAAAATTGAATCATTTATTTAAGCATCATTTTTTTTAATTATTAATAACATGGATAATTTAATTAGTAATAAATTTTTATTTAATAATGTATTAGATGAATTATTATTTACTGTAGATGAATATGGAACTAATATTTGTTTTGAATGCGGAAATTTTATAAAAGAAGAAGATTTAATAGAATCTACCTGTTTTAACTATAATGGTACATATTGCTCTGGATATTGTAGATGGTCTTTTGAATATGATTTAAAAAAAGATTGGAAAAAAAGTAAAAGACTTAAAAATCGTCAGTAAATTCAAATGTACTTTCATCTACAGTTTTATTGGCTAAGGCATAACTATCATTTCTTTTTTCAAAAAAATTAGTTTTGGATTCCAAAGATATTAATTCCATAAAATCAAAACAATTAGATACATTATATATTTTATCATATCCCAATTGTAAAGATAAACGGTCTGCTACAAATTTTATATATTGTGTCATTAATTCTGAATTCATACCTATTATTCTACATGGTAATGCATTACAAATAAATTCGGTTTCAATTTCAACAGCTTCTTTAATTATTTCATAAATCTTATTTTTTTTTAGCTTGGTTTTTAATTTACTATATAATAATACAGCAAATTCACAATGGAGTGCCTCATCCCTTGATATTAATTCATTTGAAAAAGTTAGACCAGGCATAAGACCTCTTTTTTTTAACCAATAGATACTACAAAAAGATCCGCTAAAGAAAATTCCTTCAACGCAAGCAAATGCAACAAGGCGTGTTGCAAAACTACTTCTATTATCATTTATCCATTTCTGTGCCCATGAGGATTTTTTCTCAATACAAGGAAAATTATTAATCGCATTAAATAATTTATTTTTTTCAAAGGAATCTTTAATATATGTTTCAATTAATAGACTATAAGTTTCAGAATGTATATTTTCCATAGCAATTTGAAACCCGTAAAATGCTCTTGCTTCTGAAAGCTGAACGTCTTTCATAAATCTTATTGCTAAATTCTCTAAAACAATCCCGTCACTAGCTGCAAAGAATGCTAAAACCATAGATATAAAATACCTTTCATCTTTATTCAGACCATTCCAGTCATCAATATCTTTTGATAAATCAATTTCTTCTGAACGCCAGAAACAATCTACTTGTTTTTTATACATTTCCCATACATCTTGGTGTGTAATTGGAAACATTACATAACGATTATCGTCAGCAGTTAGCAATGGTTCTGATTGAACTTTCGACATCCTAAATATAATATAGTTATTATTTTATATTTTTTTACAAAATAAATAATAAATTAATTATTTATATGAAAGTTATAGAAATTACAGATCATATTGATGATGATTATAAAATAATGATGATTGAAGCAATTATTGCTAATAAACAGCAATTTTTATTAGAATGTCATTCAAAAATTAAATCTTCATCTAAAAATAATGAATTTTTAGAAAAAGTTAGAAGTGATTATGAAAAATATTACTATTATATAAGCCAGCAAAAAATTGATCAAATTAAAGCTTTAGGTATTATAAATAAATATATTGATAATATTAAAGTAGAATTATCAGAACTTAATAAAGCTGATGCTTTAGAAGAGCAAAATAAAATTTTAGCTGAAATTAATAAAATTAGATATACATTAAATGGAATAATTTCTGATACAAAAACTTTACAATCTCAATTAGAAATTAATTAATTCCACTATAATCAAAATAAAATCTATTTAATTTATATGGATGTACCAACAATAAATGCTTTTGATGAAAGTTTATCCAAGCTTAAAACTTTACCAAATAGTATTAAATCAATAGTTACCGAGAGAAATAATTTTATTAATCAAATTAATAAAAATCTTAATAGTGTAAAGGGTGAATTAGGAACATTAAAAAATTTAGTTTCTGCATTAAAATCTAAAAAAGATGCGTTAGAGAAACAAATTGTTTCTAACCAAACAGAAATAAAAACAAAAGAACAAGACTTTAAAACAAATAACGAAGAAGTTGCAACATTAAACGCAGAATTAGCAAAATATAAAAATGAATTACAAAAACAGAAGCAAGACTTTGAAAACAAAACCAATCAAAGTCAAAAACAAATTGATGAAAAAGAAAGTCAAATTAGAAATTTAAATGACCAAATTTTACAAAAAGAACAAAAGATTAAACAATTAGAAACTTTATCTCAAAATGACAATAATGCCTCTCAAACTAATAACGAATTAGTAGCGAATCAAAAAAAAGCTTTAGAGGAGGCAGAAGACAGATGTAATGCTAAAATTGTTGTAGAGCAAAAAAAAATTTCAGATTGCGAGGCAAAAATAAAGCAATTAGAAGGACAAATTAATCAAAAAGAAACTGATATACAAAATTTCCAAAAACAACGAACTGCACAAGCTCAGGAAGGAGAAAAAAACCAAGCTTCAATAAATCTAGAAACCAATCGTTTAAAGCAAGAAAATGCTAATTTAGTTAAGGAAATTGGAGATCTAAATCAAATTAACGAACAATATAAAAATAAAATACAAGCGGCGACCAAGATAATAAACGATATTGTTGGGGAGTTTGAAAACGTTAAAAATGAAAAAGCAGACCCAGATCCTACATCTATAACAACTAGTATAAATAATATTAGTGTACAAATAAAAGAATTATCACAACTTCTTTCCCCTAGCAATGTGCCAGCCCCCGGAACCCCTTCACAGAGAACCTATGCACAAGCAACTACGACATCTGCTAATACTAATACTATTATAGTAGAACAGCAAGGTGAAAAAATGACAAAATCAAATTTAATGGCAAAATTGAAAAATTTGATTGGAAATAACTCAACTGCAAATCAAAGAAGATTTTTTGGTTTATATAATCAGATAAAATCTCTTGAAAATGGGCCTAGTATTGCTGCAATATTAAATAGAAATCAAATAACATTAGCTAGCATTAATCAAACCAGCCCTTCAAAAGGTGGAAAGAGACATAATTCTAAGAGTAAAAAAGGTGGATTTATATATACAAAGAAACGTCATTCATCATCTAGTAATTCATCATCAAGTTCATCTAGTAATTATAAAACAAGGAATAGAAGAGGTCGTGGGTATAAACATCATACAAAAAAAAATCGAAAATATAGGGGGAATAAAAGATAAAGTAAATTTTAGGTTTATTAATAAAGTTTCAAGTTCTAATATAATTATTTCTTCAAATGTTTTAAAAGGCGATTTTTTTAAACATTTGACTATTTAAAACGCCGATTTTTATAAATGAACAAAATAAAAAATTGAAATTGAAATTGAAATTGAAATTGAAATTATTAAAGTATTGTTTATATAAATAATCAAATATGTCAGGAATTAGTTTTACGAAATGGTCTGGAAGAGAAGGAATTGAACAATTTATAATTAATCAAACTGGATGCAAACCTTAGTGGAGCTGGAATAAATCCAAGAGTTCAAAAAAAACTACAATATTAAGATCTGTTGATGATACTTATTATTATGATGACGATATGAGTGACATAAATAACGTAAAATACACATTATTTGGTCATAATGGAGACCAAGATGAAAATGAAAAGAAATTCAATGAACCACTATTAAATCCTGATAAGCGAACTTTGTTTAGAAAGGCAGGATTTCAAACCTATTTGGTAGATGAGTTCAGGACATCGTGTAGATGTTCCAAATGTGAAATAGGTATTTGTAAAAAGACGATGGTTAGGGAAAATCCCAAACCATTTAGAAGCGGTAATGTTTTAGTTCATGGACTGATTTGTTGTAAAAACGGATGCGGTTATTGGAATAGAGATGTTAATGGTGCTACAAATATTTATA
>Ga0115003_10000092_pt1 | contig 67722 bp, 62 predicted proteins | sample ArcticOcean_MG_C_7_FD_88736 | JGI IMG/M metagenome (GOLD analysis project Ga0115003, IMG submission 88736) | Marine microbial communities from western Arctic Ocean - ArcticOcean_MG_CB11_88 | ecosystem: Environmental > Aquatic > Marine > Oceanic | place: Arctic Ocean: Canada Basin | collected...
ATCACGTCGTAGAGTTCGGGGTTTACCTTGTGAATGTATTTCCAGCGCCCCTCGCGCACGAAGCGCAAGGGAGACATTTGAAAGGTCGAAGCAATGCGGCTGGCTTCGCCATACGCAACCGAGCCCAGATCATCCGTTTCGCCTCGCAGTAGCGGCGTCAGCGAGACGCCGTCGATATCGCCCAAGGGGTAATGCCCCAACAGGTCGAGGGCAGTCGGGGCAATGTCCGCGTTGCGCACGAGAGCATCGATCCGCTGGCCCCTGGGAAGCGCATCGAGGCCCCACAGGAGCAGCGGAATCTTCATCGTCGTGTCGTAGACAAAATAGCTGTGGGTGCGTTCTCCGTGCTCCAGAAGCCCTTCACCGTGGTCTGCCGTAACGACGACAAGCGTATTGTCTCGCAGTCCCAATGCTTCGAGTTCAGCGATGAAGCGCCCCATTTCGTAGTCCTGGTGCGCAACCTCGGCGTGATAGTTGCTCGAAGGAATCTTCGCGTTGAACTCGGGGATCGGTAAATACGGAGCGTGGGCGCTGAAGTAGTGAAGCCAAAGAAAGAATTCTTCGTCCTGATTCTCTCGCACGAATTCGATGCCGCTATCCGTGATGTCCCCGGCGTCGCGGACTTGGATCACTTCGGCGTTCACTTGACCGTCGCGCTCCCGAAACACTGCACGAAGTTTGACGCCTTCCGTGTCTGTTCCGCGTACGGTCGAGAAGCCTTGTGCAAGCCTGGTCTTGTCGCCCAAGACGACCGCGGCGATCTCGGCCCGGGTTTTGTAACCCGCCCCCGTCAAAACTTCGGCCAAGGTCAGTTGATCGTCAGCGAGCACGTAACCGCCGTTGCCTCGCACACCGTGAGAATAGGGTTGTTTGCCCGTAAAAATCGTAGCGTGGGAGGGAAGCGTTTCGGGACTCGACGTCATCGCCGCGTTGAACAAAACGCCCTCCTCCGTCATCCGATCAAAATTGGGGGACGTCTCGAGACGCTGACCATAAGCGCCAAGCGCGTCGGCCCGGGTGGTGTCGAGGGTGATGATGACGAGATTCGGCGAACGGCTCGGCGGGGTTTGCGCTTGATCGGAAAGCGTCGTCTTGAAGTCGTCGCACCCAGCGGTGACAACGAGGGCCACTGCCAACAACAACCCGACCCAGCCGTAGTTTTTGCCATCGAGACGATGGTCAGAACATACGAACGACGAAACAACGATGGAATCTTGAGTTGGCAAACTTCGCTTCTCCTCCGAGATAAACGCCTGCGGAGCCCGAGCATAGAACAGATCGATTCACCTCGACTTGACGCCGGCGCTGCTGAAAAACCGCTGCCCGCCGACATGTCCATGACTCAATGGGCTGTCCCCTGATAACACGGAGTTTGCGTGGGCCCCGCGCGGCTGCGGACCGTGGAGACCCATGGTGTGTTGGCCTCCAAAGTTCAGCAGCGCGCGCGCGAGCACTTCACAACGCAAATGTTCCGAAGTCGGCTCGGCCTAGGCTTTACGTGTCCCAACGACGAGACCGACGGGCACTGACCAGTTGCCTTTGTCATCCACAGCGAAGCGTTCCCGCACCCGCGAAGATGCGGACGCAAAACTCGCCCGGAGCATCGCGACTTCTGCCTCCGGGGTTCGCGATCGCGTGACCCAGTCTTCGAAATCGAGCGGGATGTCCCACGCTGCGACATCGGTGAGTTCGAAGTCCACCTCGGCAAACATGTCGCGCCAATCGGACACCCGGTAGTCCCGCACGTGACTCGAGTCCCGGAACAATTCGATCCTGTTCAGGAACGCGTCGAATTCGTCGTCTTCCGGTGAGAACGTGTCGACCAAGACGAAGCGCCCCGTTGGCGCAAGAACCCGGGCGACCTCACGCAATGCAGCGGGAACGTCGGCATAGTGGTGCGCGCTCTGCCGTGACGTAACCCGATCAAAGGCAGCATCGGCGAAGGGCATCTTTTCGGCCGACGTGCATTCGAACGTCACGTTGTCGAGCCCGCGCTCCTGGGCGAGTCGCTTGCCCTGGTCGAGCATGGCCTGGGTGGGATCAGACGCGACGACTCGCTGGGCCTTCGTCGCAAACAGAAGTGCGGTGTGACCCGGGCCACTGCCGATGTCGAGTACCCGTTCGCTTCCGGTCATTTCGCCCGCGGCCAACATCGGGGCGAGGTCCGGCCCAGCCGCGTGATAGTTAAAGGTCGCGTACTCCTCCGCGACCGGGCCAAATTGTTGTTCAACGCTTCGTTTTACGACCATTTCGATCTCCCTTGCTTTCCGCATTTTTAGCGCCCACGTCTTTTCGGGCGACAGTTGTGATCCCTTTCGAATCGATTCGTTATACTGTCTTCGGATTAATTATTAACTTAGGTTAACTAAAATGACAACCCGGGACGAGGCGATTCACGAGGCCATCGGCGCCCTTCAGCGCCTCGCCGACTTATTCAATGAACGTCGGGACGAAATTGCGCGCGGAGCAGGTTTGTCGGTACGGCAGTGGCAGATCCTTGAGGAAGTCGCAACCGAGCACTTCATGCCATCGATGTTTGCGGCGCGCGGCGCGGTGACGCCGGCTGCGGTTTCAAAGCTTGTACGCGGCCTCCTCGAACGCGACCTAATTCGCGCGTCGATTTCGACGGGCGACCGACGCCAACGCAGCTTTGTCCTCACCGCGGCCGGACGCAAGCTGCTGGATGGGGTGCGCCTGACTCGCCAAGCCGCGATCGATGCGGTCTGGGCAGACTTGCCCGAAGCCGAACTCTTGCGTTTTGCGAAGTTTGGACAAAAGCTCGGCAATCGGCTCGAAGCCTACCTTGCGAAGTAGGCGCAACCCAGCCTGCTAGTCTCGCGCCGAGTACGGGGAGAGGAGGAAAGACACGTGCCGACCGCTGAACAAATGCGCAGTGTGCTGAACCGTTACTTACAAGGTGTCACGGATCATGACGTCGATGCGGTGCTCGCATTGTTGGACGACGACGTAAGCGTCGAAGACCCAGTCGGGGGTTCGGCGGGCACCCACGTTGTCGGTCGCAATGCCGTCGGCGAGTTCTTCCGCAAAGGGTTTTCGCGCAGCCAACCCCACCCCACTTTGACCGGTCCGATCCACACCACTCTGGGACGCGAAGCCGCGATGGCCTTTACACTGGGACTCACGCTGGGGGGCAAAGCAAGCGAAGTCGATGTGATCGATATTGTCGAATTCAACGACGCGGGCAAAATCGTACGACTCCGCGCGTTTTGGAACCCCAACGAAATACGCCCGGCCAGCTAACGACATCAATGCCCACCATGTCCTCGATGCCGATCATGGAACGCCGCGCGAGTTTCGTTGCGTGCGCCTTGGTCCTGCTGGCACCGTTCATCATTTTCGTCAAGCACCACGACTACAGCCTGCTCAGTGCTGAGACATGGCTTGCCGGCGGAATCGTCGGCGCAATCGGTCTTGTTCTGGGGATATTGTTCGCAGTGCTTCCCGCGGCGCCACGGGTGTTGATCGCCGCTTCGTCGTTTGTCTTGTTTGTCGACCTTCAAATGGATTGGATCGAGTCGGAGGGACAAGCGGCTCTATTGCTCGTCGGGAGCGCGGTCCCACTGTGGTTTGTCCGGGCGCGACTTGGCCGCGGATTTTCGTTCGTTGCGGCGGTGATGATCGCCACCACAATCCCACTTGCGCCCGGCGACGGATTTCTTCGCGAAGAGGTTCTCGACACAGGTGCCCCTCCGTCTCGAGCGCTTCCGCCGATCGTTCATCTCGTTCTGGACGAACACATCGCGGCCGACGCAATCCCAATGGAGTTCGACCCGAACGGGGCGCTTGCCGGCAAGATCATCCGCACCTACGTGGATCTAGGGTTTCAGGTTTACACCCGGGCGTTCAGCCGCCACTTCACCACCGCGCCTTCGCTTTCACATCTCGTCAACTTGAGTTCGGGGGCAGAGAGTCTCGAGTTCTACGCCCCTGCGACCAAAGCGCTGCGCGCCAACGCGTACTTCAGCGAAATGTCGAAGCGCGGGTATCGCATTGACGTACTGCAGACCGACTACGTCAACTTCTGCTCAAGTGACGATGGAGCCAATGTGGAACGCTGCGTGACCTACACGCTCGAGTCCCCCAAGGCCATCGAAGGCACAGCGATTGGCACGCTCCCCAAAGCGCGAACGATCGCCGGCATGTATTTCCAGCGTTCATCGCTCTTCAAAGAATGGCGCAAGCGCTACAAGGCGATGGCCAGGCGAAGCCGCGCCGCCGGGCTCGACCTCCCAGCATGGCCACTACGCGCCGGCAGAATGAGCACTGTTTCGTCGATGGCGCTGCTCCCTAGGCTTCAGTCCGAACTCGCTTCAGTTCAACCCGGAACACTTTACTTTGCGCATCTACTGCTCCCGCATTACCCGTACGCATTCGATCGTCGCTGCGCGATGCGCCCATCGCCCGTGGAATGGTTGACCTACAAAGACGCTGCGCTCCGCCCGACGCGAAACAATTCGGAATCCCGGGCCGAGCGCTATGCCCTCTACCTCGAACAATTGGAATGCACGACATCTCGCATCGGCGGCATTTTGCAAGAGGTCCTCGAAACCGAAGCGCTTCGCAATGCGATCGTGATCGTACACGGAGACCATGGGTCTCGTATCAATGTCACGACGCCCAACCAGGCGAACCTGCATCGCATGCACGACGTGGACTTCACCGATGCATTCGCAACGCACTTTGCCGTCCGAATGCCGTCTGCAAAAGCCGGTGTCGACACACGATCGATTGCGATCGACGAACTTTTCTCAGCAGTCGTTCGTCAGGGTGCCATCCCGGACGGAACAGACTGGATCGCTTCGCCGGACGTGGTCATTACCGGACAAGGAGACGCCAAAACGCTGCGCCGGCCGATGGTCTGGCCTGCGGATCGCTGATCGAATTTACTGCTGCGATCTACTCAATGCGACGCGCAAGATGGCGAAGCTACGCCGGCGCAAGCGCCTTGGTGACTTCGCGCATGTCTGCATCCGACGGCATCACCATCAAGACCGGGGTGTCGAGGCCGTTCTCGACATAGCGGTCAACGTGCTCGCGACAGGCTTCCGGCGGACCGTTGATGATCAACTCGTCAACGAGACTGGCCGGGATCGCTTCGAGAGCAGCTTTGCGATCTCCTGCTTTCCATAGATCCCACATCCGCTTCAACTCGTCGCCTCGACCCAGCCACTCATGAAACGCGGCATAAACCGGCACGTTGAGATACGCCGCGATCGCGCGTCGACCGATCATTTGGGCGAGGTCTTTGTTCGCCGTAGGGATCACGAACAGCCGAGCAACGAGTTCCTTGCCTTCCCCGCCAGCGTGAACCAGCGGTGCCACGGTCTTCATGTCGTCGGCGGCGAGCCAGTTCAGAATCGCACCGTCTGATTCGCGTCCCGCGAGGCCTAGCATGCCTTCGCGCAGAGCCGCGATCATGATCTTGGGCGGCTGCTCGGGGAGTCGTGTCAAGCGGTAGTTCTTGACCGAAAACGTTTCGTAGTCTTCGGTGATCTTTTCCCCCGTCAACGCCTGCTTGAGAAAACGAACCGTGTCGCGCACTCGCTGGTACGGCTTTTCGAAGGCGATGCTATTCCAGCCCTCTACGATGACGTTCGACGACGAACCGATCCCAATGACGGCGCGACCGGGAGCGGCTTCGCCCAACGAGCTGACGCAGCTGGCGAGAGTTCCGGGGCCACGGGTATAGGCTGGGATAATCGCGGTGCCAACGCGTGCTTGCGGAGCCCAGTGTGCCGCAAGGGTAAGTGGAGTAAATCCATCGTTCCCACCCGATTCTGCTGACCAGAAATCGGTGTAGCCAACATCAGCGAGTTCTTTGATCCAGTCTTCTTGTTCGAGGAGTGGTACACCGTCGAAGGGGATCGTAATTCCGTAGCGCTTCATGGTTTTTTACCTCTGGCTCGCTTCTGGACTCACAGCCTCGCGGGTCGGCTGGATCGCAACAAATACTTCCGAGTCCGGATGAAAGGCCAGCCACGCGAACCAATAGCCTTCAACTACAGCAACGGGTCCCGGGGCGCTGACATCGAATTCGGCCCGAGCTGCATCGTACCCGACCTCAACTTTGTGGCCACCGAACCACTCCGAAACTCGCCCGCCGGCCTTCATCAGTTCGGGCGCCGGGTAAGCACGGGCTCGGCCGTCCGCCAACCGGAGCCCGAGGGCTCTCACTTTTGCCGGGTACCGTTCGTCGGTCGCCACGGGAAACATCGGCTCGTCCGCCTGCGCATAACTCGCGTACGGGTCGCGTGCGTAATTTCTCACATGTCCGGTCGACGGGGAAAGGATCGTCGAATTCGGGTGGGCGCTTAGCCAGTCCACCCAGCGTTGTTGACGACTGCGCAACAAGTTCAATTTCTTGCCGGCGAGTTCCCCTGCCACGGCGGTCGCTGCGATTTGCGACCAAAGACTTTCTGTCTGACGATCGTAGAGCAGGAGGTCGGAGCGGTAGAGCAAACCTGAAACTCCGAACTGCCTCGTTCGCCGGTCGAGGATTCGATCGAAAACCATTGCTGTGGCGCATAGCGGGCAATAGCTGACCAGGATCGGCAAACCACCCAACGTGTCATTGACAAGCTCGTGCCAGTTCAAAACCGCAAGAGGATAGGCTCTCGCTTCCCCGCCCACCTCGACCCCGATGACCCTCACGTCGTCGGCCCACGGAGAGTCTGCGGCATTCAGCGCTTCGGGGTGAACGAGGGCAGGAATACTGTCACGTCCCGGACCGGCCGCAATGATCTCCCGGACGTCAACGATCGCTTCCTCAAGCGAGAAGCGGTTGAGCTCTCCCTGCAGCTCTGCCGATACACCCGTGGCTGCGATGGATAGGCAAAGCATCAGCAAGCCCGATGCGACAAAGCGAATGCGATCTGCGGGTTCTTTCATTGCGTGTCTAATACTGAAGCTCCGGCATGGCCGTTACGAACGACTAAATCACTACTTTTTGGTAGCGCGCCAACGGTTCGAATTCTAAGCTCCGAGGTCATGTTGAACGCTACACGTCTTCTCGGTTTCATCGTCATTTCTGCACTCTCGATTCACGGACTCGGTTGCGAGGAGAGTAAGCAGGACGCACCCCCGGAGTCCATGCCGTCGATCCACCCAGGTGGAATTCCACCGACAAAGGCTCTGCCTCCGGCCGTTAGCGCAGCTGGGGCGGCGGCCGCGCCGGCAAAGGGTTCGCTCGGGAAGATCCTGGAAGAGCGCGAGATGTACGCTCGGATCACGAAGCTCTCGGAATACCTGTCGACCGCCGGACCGGAAGACCTCGACGAGGCGCGCGAGCTTCTGCTCAATCAAGACGACAACATGGGCGGCGCGGAAAATGTATTGCTCGCGCGCTATTGGGCAATCTACGAACCCCTCGATGCAACGCGTTGGGCCATGATCTCAGCTCCGCTCGGTTTCCGACTAGCGGTGACCCTCCCGACCATGGAAGTTTGGGCCATCAAAGACCCCTACGCAGCCCAGTTACAGGTCCAAGCCTTAGCCATGGCGCCAAATTCAAACGTGATCGCGGCCGACATGGGTTTGATTCGGGGCTGGTTTCAGTCGGAGCAGCCGGGGCTCGAAACCTATATCCGCGGGATGGGCGTGGGCTCAGCCCGACAACGGTCTCTTCGTATCCTGGCGCGCCAGGCCATCAAGACCCACGGCGCCGAGTGGGCGGCCACATGGCCGGGCAAGCTTCCCGATGACAACGTCAAATTCAAACTCAACGCCCATCGCCATTTCGCAATTGAATTGGGCAAGACCCACCCAGAAGTTGCGGTGGATTTCTGCGCCACCATTTGCGAGCACCCAGACTACGGCGACGGCGTCATGAAATACATTGCGCAGAACTGGGCGCGCCGCGACGGCCCCCGCGCGATGGCGTGGCTCAAGCCCATGGAGCCTAGCCCGCAGCAACGCTTGGCCGTTTTGTGGGCATTCAAAGGCTGGTTCCAGTCGGATCCGGGCGGAGTCACAAATTGGCTTGAGGGCATCGGGCCCGAAAACATCGAACCGTGGTTAACCCCCCTACTGGAGATGTTCTCGGTGAATCTCGGCAAAAAAATGCCTGAACGTGGGCTCGTCTGGGCGGCCGCCATTCCGTATAAAATTGATCGCAATCGAACGATGCGAACCGTCGCGATGGACTGGCGACGGCAATCGCCCGAAGCTGCAGATGCGTGGCTCGCAATATCGCCGCTTTCCGAAGAAGAACGAAAGTCGGTGAAGTTTTACGGCCGTCCTAAGTCGCAGATTCCAAATACGGCTCCTGGATTCAACCAACTCGACCAGATCTTGGAAAACGCCAAAAGCACCCCACAATAGGCTTCGCGAAGCGCGGCGGAAGTCGCTGCGATGCCCATACACCCGACAACAGTCAGATATCGGCGTGACGCTCCTAGTCGTCGTCTGAGGCGACCTTGGTCTCAGGCCGGTCCTTCATGCGCTGATCCACCAAGGATGCAAAGAGCGTTGGTTCGATCATCATGCTCGTGGTGAACGCACCTTCGGGATGATCGATCAGCCACACGTGTAACATCTCGGGGCTACGGTGAGACGGCGTCCCTTCTTTACACGCGCTTCTCTCGTCCGAGATACCAACGGAGATCAAACCGTTGCGCAGGCACAACGCACGCTTCCAAACGTGGTAATGCCAGATACTCAGGTTTCCTCCGGGTTGCGGACCTCTCGCCAGAGGTTTGTCGACATAGAACATGAAGCCTGAGAGTCGCTTGCCCTTCGGCGTGCCGTAGTACATCAAGAACTCTGGACGTTGCGCGTCGAGCACCCTGTCGTCGAGGATGAACTCGCGGTTTTCGTAGTGGCGACGATCTTGGAACATCAGTTGGTACCCGTCCGCCAAGCCTTTCTTGAAGTCGTACCAGCCGTTTTCCAATGCGGCGCGATGGCAGGCTTCGACAAAGTCTTTTGCCCAGGCTTCTTGTTCGGCGCTAGGTGTCGTGCCGGGTTCGAGTTCGCTGAGTTCCCAGAGCACCATTTGCGGTGATTTTTGCGGCTTCTTCGGGATCTGCGATTCGCGACGCCAGGTCTGTTCAAATGGAACAACCCTGCGCGCCCAACGGTCGGAAAGCTCGGGCGGTGGCGCAGTGTCACAACCCGCTAGGCACACGCATGCAACAAACAAGAGCGCAGCGTTTCGCAACCGAAGCGTGCGTGCGTTCATCTCAGTGGGTCTCTTCTTGTTCGGTTGATGTCGCCGACTGAACTGGCACCGGGGGGAGTCGCGCTGCTACATCAGCTCGAAATTTTGCGTCGCTGACAACCAGACTTTCAACAGGACGCAGCCCCGGCGAGAGCATCAAACCGATATCGCCAAGCGATTGAATAAACGCGAATGCGCCTTTGCTGGCGTCCCATTCGAGCCGGTAGTTATAGCGGCCCGGTAGCTCGGTCTCGTCGACAACCGGCACCTTCGAATCCTTGCCAAGCAGGGCGATCAATTGAGTAATGTCGGAACCCACCGCCTTCAGCTGTCCTTCCTCGAGATCGAGAATCCCTTCATTGGAACCCGATGCCTCGATCAGTACGCCACCCGGTGCAGGCGAAAGAACCATCGTCATGCGCATTTCAGTCGCGGGTCTGACGGTCAGGCCCAAGCGATCGGTCACAAGCGAGCGCAACATCAACCGTGCAGTGCCTGGGGTCGTATCTTCGGGCCGCACGACCACGTCATAGTACGCAGCCATGTCCTTCTTCGCGATGAGAACTTTGCTGATCTCTGCGCTGTGCGCGACGGCGATCAACCGCCCCAGAGAAACACCGACAAGATAGAGGGTGCCTGTCCCTTTGAATTCCCGCACCAGGTTCCGTTGCGTGCGCGCCTCGGCGATCCACTTGCCCCCGGGTGGCTGGGCTTTGATATGCGCGAAGGGCGAAGTGGTGTGTTCGCCTTTGGCGGCGACTCCGGGCGCATCGTCACGAGACGCCCCGTCGCAAGACGACAGCACGAGAATCGCACCTAAAGCTGCCGCGACCGTTTGACTCAAGTTGCTGTTTAACAAACTCATGCTTCCACCGTTTCGGTTGGATAGTCGAGTGCAAGCCATGCGTCGAGCCCCCCGCTAAGGGGCGCACACGCTCGACCCTCTGCCCTTCGAGCTTGAGCGTAACCCGGGCGCTCCACGCTTCGTTGGGTCAGGCGCAGTAAAGCACGATGTCCTGCTCTCGGGCGACCTCTTCGTGTCGCGCTTCGATCGCATCGATGGGCATGATGCGAGCACCCTGAATCCGCCAGGGCATGAATTCCAGAGAGACGTCTCGTAGCCAGGTATTCCCTTGGCAACAAAAAGTGACTTCAAGCCGTGCCACGCAAACGTGCTCTTGGTATCGCGAACGCAAGAGCCGGCCGTAGCGACCCACGAACTGAGAGATCTCTTCCAATCAGACGGGCCCCGCGATGAGTTCTCGCGAGCATCCGAGCCCGCGCCAACGAGTCTAGCGCGAGCCGCGCAGAGCGTGGCTCAGTCGTCCTGGGTCAAGAAGCACCGGCTTCGCTCACCGACCCCCGTCGCCGCAGCGAAAGGAGCCAGCTCGGGCGTTTCTTGCGAGCAGCGATCAAAGGCCACCGGACAGCGGGTGTGGAAGTGACAGCCGGGTGGCGGATCTGAGGGGGATGGAACGTCCCCAGTGACCGGAGGTGCTTCCGTACGACGGTCGGGGTCAACGGACGGAATCGCTGCGAGCAGCCCCTTCGTGTAGGGATGCTGAGGTGAATCGAAGATCCGCTCCGTCTTCCCCGATTCTACGACGCGTCCGAGGTACATCACCGCAACATCGTGGGCTAGATATTTCACAACACCCAGATCATGGGTAATAAAGAGATAGGCTAGGCCCAACTCTTCTTGCAGGTCGCGCAACAAGTTTAGGATTTGCGCTTGGATTGAAACGTCGAGTGCTGAAACAGCTTCGTCGCAGATCAAAAGCTTGGGTTCGGTCGCAAGCGCCCGAGCAATTCCGATGCGCTGGCGCTGGCCGCCGGAAAATTCGTGCGGGTAGCGCCACATATGATTGGGGTTGAGTTGCACGCGCTCGAGTAACTGCCCAACCCGGGCGGTTCGCTCTTGCTGGGTCTTGCCGATCCCGAAGGACTTCATGCCTTCGGCGATGATCTCGCGCACGCGCATACGTGGGTCTAGAGACGCCATTGGATCTTGGAAGACGAACTGCAATTTCTGCCGATAGGGATGCAGCTCTTTACGCGAAAGCGAGAGCAGGTTCGTGCCCTCGTACCACACCGCTCCAGCGTGTGGGTTTTCGAGACACAAGATCGAACGCCCGGCAGTGGTCTTCCCACATCCACTCTCCCCCACGAGCGCGAGTGTCTTGCCGGCTTCGATTTCGAGGCTGACACCGTCCACTGCTTTCACGTGGCCGACGGTCTTGCGCAGCAATCCCGTCTTGATCGGGTACCACGTCCGCAAATCTTCCACGCGAAGCAAAGCTTCGTTGGGTTGATCAGCCACCGCGCTGCTCCTTTGCAACCGCGTGACAGCACGCATACTGAGTCGGCGTAATCTGGCTCCGGACGGGAACGTCACGCTCACAGACGTCAAAGGCCCGCGTGCAACGATTCGCAAACCGACAACCGGCTGGCCACTCGCTCGGCGGCGGCACGACACCCGCGATTTCGGGCAGGGGTTGCCCAGGCTGTGCCAGCGCGGGATTCGACTTCAGAAGGCCTTCGGTGTACGGATGCCCTGGCGCGAGCAACAATTCTCGACGGTCACCAGATTCGACGATCCGACCGGCATACATCACGGCGACACGATCGGCGAGTTCGTTGACGACGCCGAGATCATGGGTGATGAGCAAGATCGACATGCCCGTCTCCGCCTGCAGATCGCGAAGCAGCCCCAGGATCTGCGCTTGGATCGTCACGTCGAGCGCCGTGGTCGGTTCGTCGGCGATCAAGAGCTTTGGACGGGTAGACAGGGCCATTGCGATCATGACCCGTTGTTTTAACCCGCCAGACAGTTGGTGAGGGTAAACATCGAAGCGATCGGAAGCATCGGGAATGCCTACGCGCTCGAAGAGTTCGACGGTGCGCGCGCGTGCCGCAGCCCGGTCCACCCTTTCATGCAGTTGAATCGCTTCGACCACTTGCTTCCCCACCGTCACCACCGGGTTGAGGCTGGTCATCGGTTCTTGAAAGATCATCGAAATTTCGTGGCCCCGAAGGCCGCGAATCTCGGGAATCGAAAGCCCTCGAATGTCGCGTCCCGCCATCAAGATCTCGCCGTTCTTGATCTGCCCCGGTTTGGGGATCAACCGCAGGATCGAAAGCGCGGTCATCGATTTGCCGCAACCCGACTCCCCCACCAATGCGAGCACTTCACCCGGGTCGATCGAAAAACTCACGTCGTCGACGACGGGGATCTCGCCAAAAGCGCCGGGAAAGCTCGTGGTCAAGTTGTTGACTTCGAGGAGTGGACTCACGATCGCTCCCTCAAAGTGCGTGGGTCAAGCACGTCGCGGACGGCATCGCCCACCATGTTGACGGCCAGGATCAAGACAAAGAGCGCCGATCCCGCCGCTGTAATGTTCCACCACACGACCGGGTCGCGGGACAGTTCGCTTCGCGCCTGATCGATCATCTGTCCCCAACTGCCATCGACGCCAACGCCGAGCCAGGCCAGTACTGCTTCGGACAAGACGAGCCCGGAGAACGTCAGCACGAACGTGATAATCACGAGGTGGGCAAGGTTCGGGAGGATATGCCTGAGCACGATCTGAACTTCGGAAACGCCGAGCACCCGTGCGGCCTGCACGTAGTCTTGTTCGCGCAGCTTCAACGTTTCGCCGCGCACGATGCGGCAGAAGCCAACCCAGCTTGTCACTGCTAGCGCGATACAGATTGAAAGCGTCGAACGCCCCATCGCCATAATCAACGCAATCAAGAGCAATAGACCAGGCATCGAGGCAAGCGTCGACATCACGAAGAAAACGAAGTCGTCGACGCGGCCTCCGAAGTAGCCGGCCGAAATGCCGAACAACAGCGACAGTGGGATCGCGATCAGGCTCGTTAACCCACCGATCAAGATCGCAACCCGAACGCCTTTGAGTGCGAGGTAGACCACATCGCGGCCGATGATATCTGTGCCCAAGGGGTGGGAACCCGGATGGGCAAGTGCCTTTCCACCATAGAACTCGACGTCGGCAAAGGGCGACGAATAACTTCGCTCACGCGCGTCGGCGAACAATCGATCGATCACACTCTTGGCTTCGTGGGCCGAAACAACGTCTTCTCCGGTATCGACACCCCCTACCCAGAAGATCGAATCGAGAATCGCGACCGCGAGGTACAGGCTCACGCAAAGAATCGCGATCGGCCGTCGCTTCCAAAGTTCGACGGCAGCCTCGGACCACAAGCGACTGCGGCGAATGAGAAAAACGCACCCCACCATCGCAGCGAGAAGCCCGACCGTCACCAAGTTTGAAATCATCCAGTCTTCCATCAACCGGCCTTTCCCACCTTTTCTCTAAACCTTGCGCTACTCAAGCCTGACCCGGGGATCGGCGAGTGAGTAACTCACGTCGGTCACCACTTGGGCGACCACAAATAAAAGCGAGCCGACGAACACCATGGTCCGAAGGGTCGCGAAATCATTGCCTTGAATCGCTTCCACGCTGAGCGCCCCGAGCCCCGGAATTCCAAAAAACGACTCCAGCACCAACGATCCCGTAAACAAGAACGGAATCGCGATCACGATCTGCGTCAGGATCGGAATCATCGCATTGCGCAGCACGTGGTGAATCATAATACGCGCTTCGCCTGCGCCCTTTGCTCGGGCGGTACGGACAAAGTCGCGATGGACTTCTTCTAGAAAGACCGTGCGATAGAAGCGCACATTCGACCCGATCGAAGACACGAGCCCGACGATGATCGGGAGCGCGAGAAATCGCAGCACGACGTCTGGCGATGGATCGAAGCCCGAGATCGGAAACCAACGCAACAGCTTCGCAATGAGATACTGCGCGCCCACGATGTACAAAAGGATCGAAACGCTCATCCCGAACACGCACAGCACAATCCCCATGCGGTCCACGTACGTATCGCGAAAAACCGCAACGATCAGCGACAGGAGCACGCTCGCGACAAGCCCCAGCACGAACATTGGCACCGTGAGCGCAAGGCTGGGCCCAACTCCCCCGGCGATCTTTTCGAGGATCGGCACGTCATCGGCATCACTGCGGCCAAAGTCAAAGGTCAGCATGCTCTTGTAATGGGCAAAGAGCATGTTGTTGTCGAACGATTCCCAAGGCCAAAGCGGTCGGTCGTAGCCGTGGTTCTCTTTCCATTGTTCGATCGCAATTGCGGGTGCTTTCTCGCCAAGTGCGCGGCGCGCAATGTCGTCGGGGGTGGCCACCCAGAAGAAAACCACGAACAGAAAGAACAGGACACCGAACACAACCATGGCTCCGTAGGCGAGACGACGAACGATGTACGCAAGCATTACTGCCTCTCCCGAATCAAACTCAACACGCCCGGTGCAATGATGGCGATCGCGATAACCAACAGAACGTACACGGGCCACATCACCGGCACGTTCCATTCGCGACGTAGCTCCCCTCGCCGCGTCGAGTCGATGCCCTGATACTTCAACGTCGAGATCTCGAAGCCCGGCGGTTTATAGTGGTTCACCCATTCGTGAAAGAGCACATAGCTCACCGGATTCACGAGTTCGATCCACGGTCGCTCTTGTTCGAGAATGCCCAACATCTCCTCGATAATTGATCGTCGCATGTCACCGTCAGGCCGAGACTTCATTTCGGCGAACAGAGCATCAAATTCTGCGTTGCGAAAGTTCGCACTGTTGGGGCCGTGTTTGTCCGCCATCGCCGCCGTCAAAAGAAACAAAAAGTTCTCGGGGTCGGGGTAGTCCGCCACCCAGCCCCATTGAAAAATCTGATGCACCCGGTTGTCTACTTTTTCTTGAAACTTGTTGTAGGTGGTGCTCTTGACTTCCACGTCGAGTCCGAGCTTGCGCCATGAATCGACCAGGTACCGAATGGTGATCAACTGCGTCGCCGACGTTGCGGCGGTATCAAAACGAAGCTTCAGAGGCTGATCTGTCGCAGGGTCGATGCCATTCGGGTAGCCCCCTTCAACGAGGAGCCTGCGCGCACGTTCAAGATCGACGGCCCTAAATTCGTTCTTGTATTCGGGATCATTGCCGAAGATGCCGGGAGGAAGAACCGACTGAGCAGGCACACCCCGACCGTTCAAAAAAAGTTCAATGTACTCGTCGGCATCGACTGCGAGGCTCATCGCCTGGCGAAGCTTCCGTCCCCGATCCCCCGCGCTGGTACCGACGAGGGCGTCAACCATATTGAACCCAATATAGGAGACCGATAACTGCACCACGCGGTCGAGGCTGACCCCCATCGACGCCATCTCGGGTGACAGGTCGTTGCCCTGGATCACTTTGTCGAAGCTTTCTTTGGTGATGCCCGACTTGTCGTAGTACCCCTGCAAGAATTTATTGAACTTCGGAACCGCCTCTTTCTCGCGACGAAATTCAATGCGATCAATGAAAGGCAGTTGTCGTCCCGCGAGTTCATCGCTCTGATAACCCTTCTCGCGGTCGCCCTCTTCGCCTTCCCCAGGGTAAACGGCGCCCGGAGCCTTCCATTCGGGATGCAGCGCACCATACCAATTTTCGTTGCGCTCCAGCACGATGCGAAACTGCTTGTCGTAGTGGGTCATGCGGTACGGCCCGAGCCCAACCGGGTGATCGGCGAAGCGCGGTCGACCGTCGTTGCCGTCGTAGTACTGCACTGCTTCCCAGGGCACGGCTGTGGTAAAGGGCATCGCGAACCAGAAGATCAGCTGCGGGTACGGTGCGGTGAGAACGACTTCGAAGGTGTAGTCATCCGGCGCGCGCAGTCCCTCGATGGGCCCTGCTTTTTGGTACTGCTCCCGAACTGGCATGGCCTTGAATGCGGGATCCTTCCGCAATTCGAGCAACCGCACACCAAAATCGTGAAATCCTTCGATCTTTGAGAAGATATGAATGACGGGGCTGTTTACGCCGGGGTCCGCGACACGCATGAATTCGAACACATAATCGTCGGCAACGACCTTTCTCGTGCGCTTCCCTGCGCCCCCAAGTTCGAACGACGGGTCGTTTTGAAAAATCACTCCCTCGCGCAGTGCGAATGTATACGAAACGCGTCCGTCTCCTAAAACGTTCGGTTTGGGAACTTCTTTCGCGAGACCGGGCATCAATTCGTACGGCCGCTTGAGGTAGTGGTACTCGACCAATGTTTCATTGATCGGGCCGATGATCGAGTGAGATGTCACGTTGTACGAAACCGCGGGATCGAGAGTCTTTGGGGCTTCGCTGTAAACCGTGTAGAGAACGTTTACATCGTCGTCTTTTTCGGAGTACGGATTGTTCGAACACGACATCAGAACCGCTAGAACCGCAAAAACGGAAAGCGAACCAGACAACGAAAACAGGCGTCGCACAACGAGGGTCATTGATTGACCGCCGAATGGCGCGGCTGCAATATGAACAATTCGTCGGCGAGTACAGCGCCAAGCGCCGCGTGATCGAATTGCAGCGAAGCCGTCGCATCGACTTCGGGGAACTTCAAGTCGACCTCGAAGGCGAACGGCGAACCGGACACCTCGCGGTAGTCGGAAAACGTCGCCTCCCAGGCAATTTTGCCATCGTCCTCGAAGCGCACGAATTCGCTGAGCTGCCCAGCCTCATTGAAACCAAAGCGATCACTCAACACTCCGTTTGCATCTCGAAAGTCGAGGCTCAGCGTTCCGCGCGTATCGATGAATGCGCCGGCGAAACTTGCGTCATCCGACGGGATGGGAACCCCGAGCAAGAGGTCGACTGCGTCTTCGGGCTTAAGCGCAACCCGAGCAATGCGCCACAGCAGGCCCTGCGCCACCGGACCCGACTCGAAATTGCCGTCAGAGTCCATACTCTGATATGACTCACCGTCTGTCACCAAAACTGCAGCGATCTGTCCAAAGAGCGCGAGGACTTCGATCCGAAGATCCGAGGGCCTTCGCACCGCGAGACGTTGTGGCCGACGAAATCGCAGGTCTCTCGAATCGAGCGACATGCGCAGCGCAGCATTGAGCGATGTGCGCTCAGTCGACGCTTTAACGAGCGATTGCAACAAGGCAAGCGGCCGGGTGTCGGTCGGGTCGAGGGGCGTGCGCGTGTGGAGCGGTGCACGGCATCCAACCAACAGGGCTGCAGCAAGCACCAAAATAAAAGCGGACTTCACAGTTCGCCCAGCTCCCGGCGCAAGTTGTTGAGCTTGTCTAACAAATCGGGCTGCTCGTCTTCGCGATGATTCATGTCGACAGCCTGTTGGTAGTACTCATACGCTCTGCGCTTCTCGTCGAGAACCCGGTATACGTCTCCCAGGTGTTCCGAAACGACCGGATCTCCACCTGTGAGTTCCGCCGCAAGGTTGAGCTGATCGCGCGCACGGATCAAGAATTCTTTGCCAAGGATCGCGCTCTCGTTTCGCAGCAGATCCCGCCCACGAATGAAGTAGATCCAGCCTAGGCTATCCGTTATGAAGCCATCGTTCGGGCGTTGGACCAATGCTCGCACGATGAAATCTTCTGCGCGCTGCAAGTTTTCCCCGCGCTCCGCCCAGGTGTAACCGACGTAATTGAGCGCGTGGGCATTGTTCGGATTGATTTCCAACACACGCATCATCGTCTTAATTGCGTGGTCAAACCGCTCCGCCATGCCGTAAAAGACACCGAGTTGATAGAGCGCTTCCTCGTCGCCTTCGTCTTCAGCAAGCACCGCATCAAGGATTGCCTTACCGGTATCGAAGTCACCGGTCCGCAGAAATAAGCCCGCCGCATGAAACTCGAGGGCGCGCGACGGTGCAATGGTGCGAAGTGAATTGACTTCGGCGAGAGCCGAGGGATAGTCGCCGGCTTCTTCGAGAATCGAAACGATTTGCACCCGCGCTTCGACATAGCTCGAATCCCCAAGTGGGATCGACGCAAACACCTCGCGGGCTCGCGCAAGCTCACCCATGCTGCGTCGAACCTGCCCAAGCGAATACGCAAACTCAAAATGCCCAGGAAAGTCGATCAGCCCCTGGTCGAGCACGCTCGCCGCTTTCGCAGGCCGTCCTGCCGCAAACTCAAGCGAGGCGAGCCGACGCACGGCCTTTAGATCATTGGGATAGTTCGCCACGATGGCTTCGTAGGTTTCGATCGCGGCTTCAACGTCGTTTGCGGTCACCAGGACTTCAGCCAGGCTCAACAGGCTTCCGTAATGGGTCGGGCGACGTTCGAGCGCTTCGCGATACACATCGATCTCGCCAAGCCGATCGCCGACGGCGCGCTTCAGGCTCGCGAGCCGGGTGAATAGAACAAAGCGGTCAGGATGTTCGACGAGGGCAGCACGTAAGACGCGCTCGGCCTCGTTGGGGTTGCCTAATCTTTGGTAGATCGTCGCAAGCGCCATAAAGCCGTTGAGGATGTCGGGGCGGCTCGCAACCAGGTACTCGGTGATCTCAAGCGCTTCTTCGAGACGGTCGCTTTCGAAATAGACCTGGTAGAGAAGCAGCGCGGCACCGTCACTTACCGGCACTCCCTCGCTGTCGAGCAAAGCGTTCTTCGCACCTTCGACGTCACGAGCGACGCGATACAAGCCACCGAGCAAGATACGAGGCTCTTCGTCTTCGGGGTCGAGTTCGACCGCACGCTTGGCGTGCGCGATCGCGCCCTGAAGGTCTTCCAGGTACGCGTCGACCCGACTCGCCCGCATTTCCAAATACGCGGAAGCAGAGTCCTTCTTGATCGCGCGGCCGAGGGCTTCCTTCGCAGCGGTGTAGTCTTGATCTCCGAGCGCCATCTCTGCAACCAAGACGTCGTAGTCGACCGCGAGGCTGGGGCGGGCCGCTACCTGCTTGTCGCTGGCCTTCGTCAGGAAGGGACCGGGAAGTGATGCACACCCAGTCCCCATCACAACGATTCCGAGGGTCACGATCGCAGTGAAATTCACAGCAGAGCGTCGCCCGGAATTCCGAACTCGCCCTGCTGCGCTCCACTTCGTCACTGTGTCTCGCTTGATCATTTGAGTTCCACCACAACTCGATATCGGTCGCGACGCGTGCTCAAATGAGCGCCATCCGAAAACCGGGGAGCCGCACCCAGATCAAGTGCAACTAGGCCTTTAGATAGCCCTTGTCCTGCAAGAATCCCAATATCTGGGCCACGCTTTCTTCAACGCTCTGCGCGCCCGAATCTACGACCAATTCGGCCTTCTCGGGTGCTTCGTAGGGGGCGGAGATCCCAGTGAAGTTGGGAATTTCACCCGCCCGGGCCTTCTTGTAGAGCCCCTTCACGTCGCGAGACTCACAGGTTTCAACGTCGGCGGAAACATGAACTTCGAGAAAATCGCCGTCAGCCATGATCTCGCGAACCTGATCCCGGTCTTCGCGGTAGGGCGAAATAAACGCGGTCAGCACGATCACGCCTGTGTCGGTGAACAGCTTCGAAACTTCGCCGATGCGGCGAATATTCTCTGTGCGGTCTTCGGGAGAGAAACCGAGGTTGCTGTTCAGCCCCTGGCGGACGTTGTCACCGTCAAGGATGTATGTGAGGCGGCCTTGGTCGCGAAGTGCGGCTTCGGCAGCCACGGCGATCGTGGACTTGCCTGAACCAGAAAGGCCCGTGAGCCAGAGCGTGACGCCCTTCTGTCCCAACAACTCTTCTCGCGAAGTTCGACTGACCTGTCCTTCGTGCCACGTAAGATTCTTCGATTTGACGCTCAACGGTGCCTTCCTTTCATGTCTAGATCGGGTTAGGAGTGTCGCCGCAATACCGTCGCAGTTTTCAGCGTGTGGATGTCAAACGAGCGGTGCTCGTCCGACGGGTTCGCTGATCCGCGTCCCAATCCAAGCTTGAATAAGGGTTCGGGGGCAAGGGCGAGTTCGTAAGGCGGGTGACTATAGCTTGAAATCCTGGCGAGGTCTCTAGCAGACTGACCGAAGGCGCTCGCGATGGCGAAAAGCCCGAGATGCTGGACCCGCGCCGCTTTCTGCCCACGCCGCGCGTTCGGGCTACGCACGCAACTCGCCACGCTAGTACGCGAACCGTGACAAGAGTTCGGGGTTCCCGACCGGTTGGTATGAACCGATTGACAACCTGCCGTAACCTCCTCGCGTGAAACCCGTTCCCCGGGTGAGGACGTCCAACGGTGGCAAAGAAGGGCTCAATCCAGAAGCGCAGCCGCAGTGAAAGAGCCTCGCGTGCGTCGGCCGCTGCGCAATCGCCACCCGCTGGCCCATCGCCCGGTGCGCCCAACCCTTACATCGTGAGCGCCGTCTTCGACTCGTTCTTCTTTATCTACTCTCCGCTGATCGCCGCCCTGCTCCCGTTTGTCATCGACTACAGCGACTTTTGGATGACCGAGACGGACTTGGGGATGGAGCCTCAACCCCGAATCGGTCTTTTCCTCGGGGCGTTCATATACGCCCACTTGGCTCTGGTCGTTTTTCGCAGCCATGGAAACCGCGAGATCTTCGGGTTGTTCCCACTTCGGTTTACCGTGGTCCCGATCGCGCTGTTCGTTGCCATGATGGGCTCAGTCACGATCGCAGTTTCGGTCTCGGTGTTGACGACATGGTGGGACGTCTACCACTCGGGCCTTCAGACCTTTGGCCTGGGTCGCATTTACGACGCGCGCAAGGGCAATGACCCCAATACCGGTCGGCGCCTCGACTACTGGCTCAACCTGCTTCTCTACATGGGACCGATCCTCGCAGGAGCCACGCTGATGGATCACGTCGAAGACTTCGACGAATTCAAAGGCGTCACGACCATTTTCTTCACACAGATCCCCGCGCAGGCGAGCGCGTACTCACAATTTTTGACCTACGCGATCGTGTCAATCGGGGTCCCGTTTCTTTTATACTACCTATACGAACACTGGCGAATGGAACAGCAGGGTTACCACGTGTCGCGACAAAAAGTCGCCTTGTATACGTGCACCGGCTTGGTCTCGATTTATGCATGGGGGTTCAACCCCTTTGGCCATGCGTTCTTCGTCATGAACTTCTTCCACGCGCTTCAGTACTTCGCCATTGTGTGGAGCACCGACAAGAAGAACATCCAGCGGATCTTCCGGCTCGACAACGTTGAGTTCGGCAAGCCACTTACGCTCTTGCTGTTCATCAGCTTGCCGTTTGCGTTCGGCTTCTGGGGTGAAGCCTACGCGTTCTCTGATGCGTCGGTCGTCCTCTGGAACTGCATTGCGATCATGCATTTCTGGTACGACGGATTTATCTGGTCCGTTCGCAAGCAACAGGTGTGAGCCGCCGGAGACCGCCTTGGAATCTGCCCCTGGAATCAGGCCGCGCGCATTCCCTAGACCTTGCGCAGCACAACACCTTCGACAGGCGCCAACAGAAAAGAACCCGCGGACCACGCGAATAGCGACATTCCGCACATCTCGAGAGACTCCTCGACCCAATCGATCATGCCGTACGTAAGGTTTTCTTCGCCATGCAGATCGGTCCAGTATCCGAGGATCATCTCGACACCCAGCGCGCCTCCGACAAATATCGCACCAGCAATCACAAACTGATTACGTGTCTTTTCGGGTAGGTGACGCAAAAAATCGACGTAGGTCACCGCTAGGATCAGGACCAAAATTCCGAACGGCACCACCCAACCGAAGTAGAGAAAACCGCTGGTGTCGGCGATGAGATTCAATCCTTCGTGCAGCTCAATCGCTTCGTCAAGGGACAGATAGGCGAACACGAACGCGAGGCCCCGCCAGTGGCGACGATACTCAGCACCGTGGCCGCTTTCCGAAAACGAAATCAGCGCGAGGATCGACGCAGACAACAGGATCAAATGCGAAGAAAACCATGTCGGGAGGTTCTGCTCGTCACTCAGGCTGACGAGACCGAGGGGCATGTCGAAGGTTTCAAGCGGCCAGCGGTCCTGGGCCAGGGGCACGAGAAACCCCATGAACGACAAAAAAATCACGAGACCCAATAACAGCCGTTTCAGCGTAGTAGTAGGAATGCGAATTTCCACGCGACTGAAGAGCCCTCTCTGAACAAAACACCGACTTCCAGGAGCAAACGCAACACGCATGCACAACGCAGTGTGCCCGAGCTGAGCGCGCGACAGCAATGCCTGCACCGACCTTTATCGGTTCGTACTCTTCGATGTCAGATGCCTTCGATATCCATGGCACAGACAAACATGGCGAACGATCGCGCACGTAGCGTCACCTTCGGGGCAAAGAGTCATGCTCAAGCGGTCTGCTGTCCAGTTTTCCTGGCCGATCCCGTCCAAAACATGACGACGCTCGCACAACCGTGGTCCCATATGGTTTGCTTTTCGTACTCGTACCTCGATCAAGGCATCGACCCTCAATACGTCTCACAAGTAGTGCAAGCCGACCCCAATTCGACAGAAGCCCCGACACATAATTTCAAGTACCGAAGCACAGCCTACGACGGCGGGACGCGATTCGGTGACTGGACAACACCCCGCGAACGCCAGTCCAAGGTAAAAACGGCCTAGACCGGCGGCTGGGCTTACGACGCGAGTGCAAACGCTTCGATCTCCTTCTTTTTAGCGCTTTGCGTGAACCCTGAAATACGCCCCAGAGCCACGACGTCTGTGTTATGACTGCCGTCGATCATGTTTGCCTTGGCTAGGTCATAGATGAGCGAATCTGAGAATTCGCGGGGGCTGTGGGCGCGACGCTTCGCCCTACTCGGGGCGGCTGTCGCGGTGACGGCTGGGTTGCTCTTCGCACTCAGCGACAACCCGAAGTATGCCCTCGGCGAAATGGTACGAGGCTCCGCTCTCGACGCGGGCTTCCGCATGGTGATGGGCGAAATACGCGGGCGACTGCGACCCAGGGTCGATCGATGCGTTGTCAAGCATCAGGCGAAATTGCCAACGAACATCATCCTCATCGCGGTCGACACCCTTCGCGCGGATCATCTCGGCTTTCAGGGCTACGAACGAAACGTATCTCCCAACCTTGATGCGCTGGCGCGAGACTCGTTGACCTTTCGCCAAGCGATCTCGGCAGCCCCCTGGACGACCCCCGCATTCGTCGGTGTGTTTACGGGCTCGCACCCCGGCGCACTCGGTTTCGAGGGCGACCCTTTGTTGCTCCCCAGCGAAGTCCCCGTGCTCGCTCAAGTGCTGTGCGAAGCCGGGTGGCAAACCGCGGGCGTGGTATCTCATTCGTATGTGGGCGTGCGCTACGGCTTCGATCGAGGCTTTGACCGATGGGACGAACGCAACGCCGGCGGTCATACCCACATTTCTTCCGAGAACATCACCGCGCAATCGCTCGAGTTCATCGATTCATTCACCGACGACCAGCGCCCTTTTTTCTTGTTCGCCCACTACTTTGACCCGCACTCTGATTACTTGGAACACGAAGGGCACCGCTTTTCCCAAGGAGTTTCAAGTCCGGCACTCAGCGAGGCGGACAATATCAACGAGTTGATCAAACTCGCATCGGCGGGCAAGCTCGACGCGGCTTCCGTCCAGCAGATCGTCGACAGCTACGATTCCGAGATCGCCCATACCGACGAGCAAATCGGGCTGCTCATCGCGCAACTCAAAGAGCGCGGCTTGTACAAGGACAGCATGATCATCTTCTTGGGCGATCACGGCGAAATGCTCGTGGAACGTCCAGAAAACCTGCTGGGTCATGGCATGGCAGTCTATCAAGCGCTGGTCCACGTCCCGCTGCTGATCAAACTACCGGGCTCCAAACGGATCGGGCGAATGGACACCCCGGTGAGCACAGTGGATGTGCTCGCTACGATCCTCGATGCCATCGGCCACCCGGCTCCCCCGTCGAGCGCATCGGGCGAACGCTCACTGCTACGTGTCGATCGCGATTCACCACGGCCGGTATTCGCGCAAACCCGGCGCGATGGTTTCCGAGACACGGTGCTCCACGGAAAGTGGAAGCTAATCCGAGACACCTCGATTAATGCGTCCGAGCTTTACGATTTGGCTCGGGACGAGAATGAACGCGACGACCTTTCACGTCAGTTCCCCGACGTCGTAAGTCACATGGAATCGCTCTTGGTCGACTGGCACAAAGAACTCGAAGCAAGCCGAGGCGGCATTCGCGCCACTGCGCCCCCGCAACTCACGCCTGCTGAGCGGGAACAACTTCGGGGCCTGGGTTACGTCGAGTAGGCCGAGGGTTCTTCAGCGTTTTCCGCCGGCGCATCCAGCTTCCCCGCGGCCTTGAGAAACCAAAGCGCTGCGAGGACGGGGAGACAGTACTTCTCCCATGGCGTCCATAAAAATGCCATCAGGACGAAGTTGACGGCGATAAGCAACGTCCCTAAATCGAGACGGGCGAATCGAATCACCGTAATGCAAGCGAGCACGAAGTGGATCAGCACGCGAACGACGCCGCCAGCCGTGCCCTCTCCCAACACAAAAACCAGCGTCCGATTGAAGGGCCCGACGCCCTCGGTGTAGTTCGGCGTAAACATCAAAAAACCGACGACCACAAGAAAAATCTTGAGCGCCGTGTTCCAGTCAAAATTAAAGTCAAAGAGACGAAAACGGCGATCGATCACCCACTCAGGCAATACAAAGTAGATCCCCATCGCCGACAGAAAGTAGAGCGAGTAAGCCGGGTCCGCGCTCGCGAGCGAGTTGGTATGCCGCGGCCACTTATGCAGACCATCGTGAGGCCCGATCCCGCCGAAGAATGCGTACCAGCCAAGCAAGGTCGCGGCCGCGAACGCGTACGGTAACCATCGGGAGAACGACAGCCCCTTCGAGCGGAGCATCACAAGCCCTTCGTACGCCACCACGGCGGCGGGAAAGGCGACCATGTATTGGCGGGTTGCGATCGAAAGCGCGAAGAAGACAAGACCCGCAATGTGTTGGTCGCGAACGTACGCCCAGAACCCTAAAAGAACGAAGAGCGCCGCGAGCGTGTCGGTATAGACGAGCATGCTCATCGGCAACCAGTATGGATACGCGAACAGCCCCAAGGCACAGAGCAGCGGCACGGTTTGCTGTTTTCCCGGGGCGGGCTGGCGCAGGCCAATCAAAGCCAGTGCAGCAAGTGAAGCGAAAAGGCTAAGGACCCTGCCAGCAGCAATCCCGGCCCCGAACCTATTTTCGAGCCAAGCCCCTGCAAGAAAACTGACGGGCGTCATCGGTTCGTTGTAGTTCTGAATCTCCGCGACGCCGGGCGGCCAGTTTTTGGCAAAGGACATGACTTGGTCCCAAAACTGGACCTCGTCTTTCACCGGTTCGAACGACAAACCGCCCATATAGGTGAGCGCACCCGCATACGCGGCAACGAGGCCGACCAACATCGCGAGACGAAGCTTTCGAACGTCGAGGTTCATTCTCGATCATTCTCGCGGCAAAGCGGTAGCCCTATTCGAAGACTCATGAATCGCACGCCGCTTGTAGCTGCTGCCACGCTTCCTGAAACCATTCTTCAGTCGCGGTTTCAAGAACTTGCGTTTCATCAATGTCGCCGACCGCAGACACGATCAACACATTGAGTGGACGCGTTCCGTTCATGAGCTGATCAACCGCAAGTCGCAGCCCCGACTGAAGGGGATGTCTCACGGGCCTTCCCCCTTGAATGTAGACATAGCCTTCGATGTAGACCTTCCCCAGCATTTCATATTGGCTCCAGTGAACGGGAACGACATTGCCCTTCACCTTGAACGATCGAACTTCGCGGGGAATGATGTACGCCATGCTGTCGAAGCCAAAACTCATCGGGCTGGCATAAAAGCGAGAACTCGCATAGGTCCGAAACGCCAAGACCTTCAGCGGCTCCGACGCAGCGGTAAAGAGTCTTCCTTCGACACTGATCGAAGTTCGCCTGCGCGGAACGGGCTTTGACATCGACGCGTTCGCGATTTTGCTGGCCAAAAAGAAGGCTTCGGGCTCGCGACACTCGTCGTTCGTGGGCGTCTTCGCAACGTGAAACCAGACCGGCAGCGCCGAGACGATAAACAGTATGGCTGCGATAAGCGCGAGACGCGGAGACAAGTTGATCATGACAATGCCTCCCGCAGCGCACGTCGATCGGACAGCAGCCACACCCCGAAGATCACGAGCAAGAAGCACAGGGTTCCCAGCATGCCGTGAAGGGGCGTGTCGTACTTCCAGTCAAGGCCGTGGCTTGAGCCGATCCACAACAGCGATGCGATGCGCAGACCATTAAAAATTGCGGTGAGGACATACGGCGCGAGCAAGATCGCAATTCGACGCGCCCAGGACTTGGTTGTGTAGACACACAAGATCGCGAACGCGAGCCCGCTGTAGAAAGAGGACAGACCACCGCAGTTCTGAGTCACTTCGATACCCCCAGACTCCCCCATCAAGAAGCGCGTGCCAACACGGATCGAGTCAATGCCGAACCCCCGCGCGACCACAGCTCCAATCTCAGAGGTGAGCGTCGGCAAGTAGAGCGGGTCGCTTAGACCATCCGGTAGCGGGATCAGAAAGCAACAGAACGCCAACGGAAAGGCGATGCGCTTGGTTCGCCTGGCTCCCAAGAGCAGCAGCGACAAGCCCGGAATGATCAGCAGCATCCCCACAACCGCGACGTAATGGGACCGCATTCCCGCGTCAAGCATGACGAGCAGGCAGCCAGGGATCAAGAATGCAAGCGCCAAAGGGCTCGATTCGGGAGACGCAATGGGGTCGGCGCGCAATTGATGGCGCGCGATCAAGACCGCGAAGAACACCACGAACAAACCGTGCGGGTTCCGCCAGATACTTTCGGCATACTCGAGATGAAGCCACCAGAGTGTCGGAGCGAGTAACACGAACACGCTGGCAAGAACCATCCAGACAGCCAGGGTTGGACGCGCAAGCGTCCAAGAATCCGAGACGGGCTCGGCTTGGACACGGTGATACAAACGAAACCAAGTCGCGGGCACGGCTCCGGCCACACCCAGTATCGCCGCCGCAAGCGGCCGACCCGCCCCGGTGATGGGACTGAGCGCGAGCAACGCCGCGATCATGACGAACCACATCGCATCCAAGGACGTGGCAGTGCCCAAGACACGGATCCATGCCCGAGGTCCCGCCAGCGTTCGTTCTTCGTCAGTTACTTCCGCATGGGGCGGAGACACGGGCAGCACCTCGGTAGATCACGGACCCAAAGCCAGCGAGAACACTCAACCTCAACTCATGCTGCACGCACATCTGAAGAACAACAGGCAAAGACATGGCCTAGTGCAGAGCGAGGTCAGAATCGAGATACCATAGCAACCCCGAACCTCGGCTGAATGGGTAGGGAGTCGCAACAACACACCCGCAATCCATCACGAACACGCAGCTGAGAGTATGAGATGCAAGTCAATTGGCACCAAAGCCAGCCAACGGGCCGTGGGCTGCGCAAGAGTTGCGGGTTGAAACACCCGAGGACCCGTCAAATTGGCGCGCGTGGCCGACGTGACTTCGTACTGACTAGCCCTGTTGCTGTTTACGTACTGCAGTGACAACTTGCTCGGCTGCACGGAGTACTTCTTCTCTTGTCGTGCCTCGACCCAAGCCAAACCGCAACGAAGCCCGCGCGAGTTTTTTGTCTCGTCCGATTGCGAGCAGCACATGACTCGGCTCTCCGCTCGACGAGCTGCACGCGGACCCGCTCGAAACTGCAAGCCCAGGGAGTGCGAGCAGCAACCGTTCGCCATTTGTATTGGGAAATGACAAGTTGAGGTTGCCGGGCAAACGGGCCTCGAGAGTCCCATTCGTAATCACGTCAGACAACGCCGCAGTCAATTGCCCGTGCAGTAGCTCTCTCAGCTCAAGCAGCCGCTTCGTTTCCAACTGCTGTTCTTCGATACAAAGATCAAGCGCCCGGGCGAGGCCGACAATCAGCGGCACTGCCAAGGTTCCAGGACGGATTCCCTGCTCCTGACCGCCGCCGGCAAACAGCGGACGCAGTCGAATCTTCGGCCGACGATTGCGGATATAGAGCGCACCAACACCCTTAGGGCCGTAAATCTTGTGGGCCGAAATGGACAAGAGATCGAGGGGCGTTTCGTCCACGCGAAATGGAACCTTCCCAACGGCTTGGGCGCCGTCGCAATGCAGCACGACACCTTTGTCGCAGCAGACACGCGCAATCTCATCCAAGGGCTGAAGTGTTCCAATTTCGCTGTTCGCCGCGCAGACGCTGACAAGGCGCGTCGAATCGTCGATGGCGTTTGCCACTTGGTCTGCCGAAATCAGCCCTTCCGCGTCAACAGACAAACGAACGACCCGTCCTCCACGAATGCCTTGGGCGGCGCAGGCTTCGAGCACCGACGGATGTTCCGTCTCGACCGTCACCACATTCGACGGCTCCGGAGTCGCGCCCAACACACCTTGGATCGCGATGTTGTTGCTCTCCGTCGCGCCGCTTGTAAACACGAGTTCTTCCGGCATCGCACCCAGATGGGCGGCGATGCGTTCACGCGCATCTTCGACCGCCGCTTCTGCGCGAAAACCGAACACGTGAGTCGAACTCGACGCGTTGCCAAAGTCGTTGCGAAAGTACGGAAGCATCGCTTCCAACACGCGGGGATCTACCGGTGTCGTGGCTTGATGATCGAGGTAGATGGGTTTCATTGGGTTCGCCTGCTCAATGGTCCGATGGGCGATTGGGCGGAAGAGAACATTCAAACTAGCACAGCGCCATCATCTCATTTCGTGCTGCGCGACGCGAAACGCGAACGCTGTGCCGACGGTTTGGACCGCGGCATTTGCGGTCAATCGACTCGCGTTGCCTCTCACTCGATTCGAAATAGATCGCCGACAGGATCGAAGCGAGCCGACCATTCGTCGTCACGGCGCAACCCACGGCACAACCTCCAATCGGCCGTGACGCATGACATCGTCGGCTCCCCCAGAAGGCTTGCAGCCAAGCCCGCCTCTTCTGTTTCATGTTTCCATGAAAGTGCGGCGTGAGACCGCCTAGCATCAGAGTCCTGAAGCACGAGTTCGCGGATCGCATGGCTCCCTGCGCCGCAAGCGCTGAGAAGGTTCAACATCGGCGCCATCCTTTCGGGCGGTGGTGCCGTGAGGGGGGAGTCGGTAAGCCCAGGCTCCCGACCTGCGAGCTTGGAGACACCACGCACAAGCTCGACCGGAACATCTGTGCGAAACCGCCAAACGCACCCCAGCCGCGTGCGTCCCAATACGAACAACGGCGATGCGGATCGTCCGTCATTGAGATCGATCCGTTCGCCATCGCTCATGGGATACCGCGCATCGAGAAGTGCGCCGATGAATTCGAGGTCGTGACTCATCTGCGAAGCGGCGTCATTCGGCCCTGTGTCCAGGAACATAGGGTCGGGTCAAGTTTTCAGATCCCGATTCACTTACCAGCACATCGTCCTCGATCCGAATGCCACCGAAGGGCATCAGCGCATCGACGTGCCCCCAATTGACCGCGTCGCGACATGGGCCAACTCGAAGTTCGTCGAGAAACATGGGGATGAAGTAGACCCCTGGCTCGATCGTGATGACGTGTCCCGGCTCGAGTGTTCGCGTCGTGCGCAAATTCGGACAGTCTTCCGGCGGTGGTTTCAAGCCGCCCGCGATCCTTTCTTGACGCCCGCCAACGTCGTGCACATTCAAGCCAAGATAGTGCCCAAGGCCATGTGGGAAGAACGCTGCCACCACCCCGCGGTTTCGTGCCTCCTCCGGCTCGACATTGAGGACACCCACCTCGTACAGCAGCGCGGCAATCGACGTTTCTGCCTTCCTGTGCAGGTCGACAAAGCTTAAACCCGGGACAACGTCCGCAGCGAGTTGTTGTTGCAACGCCTCCATCCCGTCGAGCAGTGCAGCGAACTCCGACGACGCACCATCTTCCTTTCCAAGACAGTACGTGCGCGTGATATCACTCGCATAACCGCGAACCATGGCGCCGGCATCGACGAGAAAGCTCTTGCCGGGGCTGGGTTTGCTACGCCGACGATGCTGATAGTGGAGTACGGCAGCGGCCTCATCCCAGGCAATGATGTTTGGATAAGGAAGCGTGCTGTCATCTTGCATTGTCGCTTTGAGGTAGGTGAGATGAAGATCAAATTCGCTCATTCCTTGAGCGATCCCCTTCCGTAGCGCCGCATGGCCGCGCCCGGCGACTCCTTGTGCTTCGCGAAGGCATTCAACTTCGTATTCCGTCTTGGTCGCACGCCCCCAATCAAGCGCGGCAATGAGGCTCGGCGGATCGAAGCCGTCCGGCGCGATTCCCAGCGCCAAGGCAACCGACCTGTCGTCGCCCACGAACGCAACGCGTCCCGGCGGCTTTTCGTTTGGCCAACTCGCCACAACATCTTCGGTGGAGCGCACGTCGATCACGTCAAGCAACCAGTCCTCAAGAACCGGAGGCGGTGCATTCCAATAGTCCTGCGGTGCCGAGCGAAGCAAGCGCACGGGTCGACCGGGCTCGAGGATCAGCAAGTGATCGTGCCCCTGGATCGGCGCGAGTCGCCCGAAGTGCGCGTGGGTTCGAAACGGAATCTCCAGATCATCGGCGTAGTACGCGCGCGCGCTTCCCGCGTGAAACACCACCGCGTCGAAAGCCTCGCCGTGCTCGCGCGCGTGTTCGAGCGCTATGCAGACCCAAGCTTTGATCTGTTCGACATGCTGCGCGTATAAGCCGATGCCGCTCACGCGACCGCCCTCCAAACACGGCAAAGAACATGGCGTCGCGTGTGAGCAGCAGCACCCACCCCGCACGTGCGCGTCATGATGCGCGCTCGTCCAATGCGGCGAGAAGTTTTTCCCAAATGTTTCCGAAGTCGCCGTTGCTCATGACGAGGACAACATCACCGTCTTCCAGTATTTGTGCCTGCGCCACTGCTTCGGCGTCAATATCGCTGAAAACACCCGTCGGGAGCCCTCGCCCTTCGAGCGCCTCCGCGAGATCTTCAGCCGAAAACAGCTCAGTGGGTGTGCCCGTATTGCTGTAGATCGGCTCGTCGGGAAGCTTGCGCAATACCACGCGAGTCGCGCCGTCAAAAGCCGCGGCATAGGCGTCCTGAAAAACGGCTCGTCGACTCGTATTGGTGCGTGCCTCGAAGATCGCAACGAGACGACGCTCGGGATAGCGTGCACGGATAGCGCCAATCGAAGCCTTGACCGCCGTGGGGTGGTGGGCGAAGTCGTCGATCACTGTGACGCCGCGCGCGACCCCCCGAACTTCTTGCCGACGCTTCACACCCTTAAAGCCTGCCAATGCAGAAACACTTTCTGCAAGCGGCACCCCCTCGCGCGCGAGTACCGCGATCGCAGCAACAGCGTTCGCAACGTTGAAACCGCCGTACAGCGGAAGCAACACGGACTGCCTTTGATGTCCGGGCGCGCGCAAGCGAAACCGTGTGCCTTCGGAAGTCGCTTCGAGCTGATCGGCGATCCAGTCGGCTTCGATGGCGGGGGACGCGTCCCCCTCTTCGACAACTTGATAACGCACGACGGAACATCGTGCGCCCTGCGCGACATCACGCACGTGCTCGCGGCTCCAATCGGCGACGATGCATGCGCCTTCATCCATGCCGTCGATCAGCGAACGAAAGGCACTCTTCACATGGTCGAGGTCGCGATAGATGTCGGCGTGGTCGAATTCGACCGAAGTGAGGATCAAGCTGTCCGGATGGTAGTGGAGAAACTTCGGCGTCTTGTCGAAGAAGGCTGTGTCGTACTCATCGCCCTCCACAACAAAATGCTTCCCTGCCCCTTCACGAAAGCTTCCGTCGAAGTCGAGACTGATCCCGCCCACCAAGAGCGAAGGGTCGCGCCTCGTCGCCAGAAGCAAGTAGGCGGTCAGGCTCGTCGTGGTCGTCTTGCCGTGGGTGCCCGAAACGACGATGCGGTGTTTGTCCGCCATCGCGAGTTCGAACAGTGCGTCGGAGAACGAACGAATCGGAATGTCGGAGTCAATCGCCGCCAACGCTTCGGCGTTGTCGCGATGCACGGCGTTCCCGATCACAATGAGATCTGGCACTTGCCCCGAGTCGTAGGCGGCGGCTTCAAGGTTCGCCGGATCAAAGCCTTCGCTCACGACTACGCCCCAATCCGCGAGGGCAGTGCTCATCGGCGGATAAAGTTTTTTGTCCGACCCGGTGATCTCGATCCCGCGACGCTTCAAGAGTCCCGCGAGCGATCCCATCCCCGTGCCGCCGACCGCAACAAAGTGCACGCGACGAAGTTCGCCAATGGGCGCCTTATCGGGCGCGTCCGTCGGCGCGTTACTCGGTGTATTACTCAGCGATGAAGGCATCGATAATGAAGTCGTGCAGTTTGGGGCGAAGATCGAAGTGACTGCGCTTCGCGACCAAATGCACCCGGTTAGTGAGCATGACGACAATGGCTTCACGCTCAAGATCGATCCAAACCGAAGTTCCGGTAAAGCCGAGATGACCAACCGAGTTCTCCGAGAACAATTCGCCAGAAGAGGACGCACCCGCCGTCGGAGTGTCCCACCCCAGTGCCCAGTCCGAATCTTGCGGCAGCTTTTGTCGCGTAAAGAACTCATGCATGAGCGGCTGCGGGAATAGTTCGCTTCGGCCATGCCAGCCGTCGACCATGGCGCGTGCAAACGTCATGACGTCGTCGGCAGTCGAAAACAGCCCCGCGTGTCCGGCCACGCCGCCCATCGCCGCCGCATTCGGGTCGTGAACTTCGCCCCAAACAATGCGGTCGCGCCACGGACAATTTTCGGTCGCAGCCATGCGACGGCGCATGGCTGCTGGCACCGCGTCAGTCGCGCTCGAGCCATCGACGGGGCGCGGCAAAAAATAGGTGTCCTTCATTTCGAGCGGAGCATAAATACGCTCGGCACAAAAGGCGTCGAGGCTCTGCTTCGTGACGGCTTCGACTACGGCGCCGAGGGCAATGAAGTCGAGATCGCCATAGACCGCAGCTTCGCCCGGCTCATGCACCAGGCCCGAACGAACCACGCGATCAATAATCCATTCGCGACCTTCGGGGGTGCCAAGCACGCGCTCAAACATCTTGCGTTCTTTCTTGATCATAAGTTCGTGAAATGCGCGCCAAGGCTTGAGCCCGGACGAATGGCTCAGCAGGTGGCGCAGCGTTACGGCTTCTTTATCTCGATCCCCGAATGCGGGAAGCACCTTCGCAACAGGATCGTCGAGGGTGAGTAGGCCGTCTTTCACGAGCAACAGGATGGCCGTAGCGGTGGCCATCGGCTTGGTGAGCGACGCGAGGTCAAATACGGTTTCGCGGGTCATCGGCAACCGTTCCGGCTGCAACACCGCGTGGCCGCGCACGCATTCAAAGTCGAGGACTTCGTCTTCGCGGGGCATGCGAGCAATGATGACCGCACCCGGGATCTCAGCTTTTTCGATCGACTTGTCGACCGCTTTCTCAACGCGCCCCAGTTTTCGCTTGATCAGACTGTGCTTCATGTTCTTCTTGTTTGGTTTTGTCTTCGACTGAGTCATTTCGCGAGCCGACTCATTGGCCACAACTCGCGACTTTGGATCTCGGGCTTGGACTTCGACATCGTCGCTTGCGACGTGCCGTTTGTGTTCATCATGTCGGGTGCGATGACCCGACACGCCTGGGGGGCGAATGATGAGGAGAGGCTATCTCAGAAAGCTCGGATGCGGGACTTCTCAAGCCGCGTCTATCGTTTTGCGACGGCCAATTCGAGCAATTCAATTTCACCGCGGTCTCCGTCGATCGCAGCCCGCGCGCCTAGCGCCCACGGCAGGTGATGATCGGCGTGGCCAAACGGAAGTTCGCTGACGATCGGAACCCCAAGTGGCGACAGTATTTCTTCGATCACATCCAGGGCCGTCGGGTCGGGACAAGTCGGGTTCGTGCAGTCGGTGAGGCCACCGATGCCAATGCCAACCAGCGCGTCAAGCTTCCCTGCCGCCTTCAACTGCATCAGCATTCGGTCGATGCTGTAGGGCGCTTCGTGGGTCTCTTCTAAGAGCAAGATGGCGTCTCGGGTATCGATTTCCCACGATGTCCCGAGGCTCGCAACGACGAGTTTCAGCGAGCCGCCGGTAAGCCGACCTTCCCCCCAACCCCGCTGTACCGACTTGCCCACCATGCGCTGGGGCGGTCCGACACCCAGGAGCGTTGTCGCGATCGCGCGCTTGCTGTCCGCGCTCAATGCGTCGGTGCGGTCGAGCATCGGCCCGTGATGCCCCATCAGCCCGGCCCGACGCAGTTGCCAAAGCAGCAGAGTCGTCACGTCGCTATATCCGAACAAAGGCTTCGCCGCGGCGCGTACCGGCTTTTCGTCGAGTAGATGTATGATGCGATGGCAGCCATAACCGCCACGCGCACAAAAGATGCCGTCCACGTTCGGGTCGTTGACCAACTGCATAAACTCTTCGGCGCGTCGCTCATCATCGCCCGCGAGGTAACCGGTCGCACGCGTGATGTCGTCGGCGTAGACGACTTCAAAGCCCAGCTTGCGGAGCATCGAAACGCCCGCAGCCAATCGCGTTTCGTCGATCGGGCCGGCGGGGGCAGCGATGCCTAGGGTCGCGCCCTTTTTGAGCACGCGCGGCTTGCGCAGGATCGGCATGTTAGAACGGGTCGTCCGGAAGACCGGCGTCATTCGGAAAGCTTCCCGAAGGCGAGGGCTCGCCAGCTTCAAAACTCTGCGGGCTCGCGTAGCCGTAACCGGCTTCATTCTCGGGCCAGTCGCGGAACAAAGCGAAGCGCCCCAAGAACTCAAGCTTCACGGTGCCGGTCGGCCCGTTACGTTGTTTGCGGATCAACAGCTCGGCCATGTCCTGATGTTCGGTTTCGGGGTTGTAGACGACATCGCGGTAAATGAAGCCAATGATGTCTGCGTCCTGCTCGATCGCGCCAGACTCACGCAGGTCGGCAAGTATCGGACGCTTGTCGTCTTTGCGCGTTTCCGGGCCGCGATTCAACTGCGAAAGTGCGATCACCGGGATGTTGAGTTCCTTCGCAAGGCCCTTGAGGCCACGACTGATCTCACTGATTTCTTGCTCGCGACTCGCGACGTTCGCGCTGCCCCGCGCAAGCTGAAGGTAGTCGACGATCACAAGGTCGAGTCCGGATTGGGCGTGCATGCGACGACACTTAGCCCTCATCTCAAGCACCGTGGCGGCGGGCGTGTCGTCAATAAAAATATCGGCGGCCGAAAGTTTTTCAGCCGCTCGAACCAACGCGCCATGACTCTCGACAGAAATAAAACCGTTGCGAAACGCGGACGCGTCAACCATCGCCTCGCTTGCGAGCAAACGCATCACGAGAGATTGAGTCGTCATCTCGAGAGAGAAGACTGCGACCTTTTTTCCATGGTCGACCGCAACGTTGCGCGCGATATTCAGCGCCAGTGCCGTCTTTCCCATCGAGGGACGCGCTGCGATAATAATCAAGTCGCCGGGTTGCAGACCCCCGGTCATGGAATCGAGCACGGTGTAATTCGTCGATAGCCCCGTGAGGTCGCCACCGCGGTTCATCAACATTTCGATGTGGTTAATCGCGCTGTGCACTTCGACGTTCATCGGGCTCAGCGAAGACTTTGCCTGCTCCTGGCTTAAAGCAAAGATCTTTGATTCCGCGGTGTCGAGGGCTTGATCGGAAGCCTGGCCTTCGTCGTAGCCGAGGTTGACGATCTCTGAAGCCACACTGATCAAGCCGCGCTTCACGCTCTTTTCGCGCACGATGCGGGCGTAGTGAACGATGTTCGCTGACGTCGCTTCGTAGTCCGCGATTTCTGCCAGTGCGACCGGGCCGCCAATGGATTCGAGCAAGTCGTTTGACTTGAGATAGTCGGCCAGGGTAACGAGATCGACCGGCTGGTTCTTGTCCTTCAACGTGATCATTGCCTGATACAGCGCTTGATGGGCAGGATGATAAAAACTCTCGACTTCGATCTCTGTCACAATTCCGTGTATGGCATTATTGTCGAGCAAGATCGCGGAGAGCACCGCCTTCTCTGCATCGAGGTCACTCGGCGGTACGCGACGTCGCGGGTCTTGCGGCGGAGTCGGAGGACTCTGTTTTCGACTATCCCACGGTCCCTGCCCGCCTTCGTTCACAGTGGCTCCCCTCGATCATCGCGTAGTCGCGAACGGGCGCGACACGTAACGCTCAATTTCGATATTGGATCGGATAGCCGGCGGGCCGGCGAGGTTGCAATCGGTTGGACATGCGCGCCTCACGCCGCCCCGAACAACAGAACCAGTATAACTGGATTGCCCACGCCACAGCGCAGATATTCACCTGCGTCGAGATTCAGACACATCGATCCATAACAACGTTCTCCCCACTCACCTCGTTCGACTACGGCGACTGGGAGCAAAACGTGCGAACAAGCAAAGAAGTGCGGTCAGCGGGCCAAATGCCCGCTGACCATGATCCTTCTAAACGATCAGTCTTCGACGCTGACGATCAGCTTCACGCTCGAATCAATTTCCGAATGGAGTTTGATTACGATCGTGTGCTCGCCGACTTCCTTCACGGCGTCGGGCATCTGGATCTTGCGGCGATCGAGCTTGATGCCCTTCCCTTCGATCAACTCGGCGATATTCGCCGACGTCACCGAGCCGAAGAGCTTGCCGTCTTCGCCAGCGCGCTTGCTGACTTCCAGCACCATGCTCTTGAGCTTGTGGCTGGTTGCGCGTAGGTCTTTCAGTTCTTTCGCGAGCATATCGGCAATGACACGCTTGTTGTGATCGAGTTCCTTGATATTGGAGTCGGTCGCAATAATCGCCTTTCCCTCTGGAACCAGGAAATTGCGCGCATAGCCGGGCTTCACGCTGACGAGGTCACCTGCGCCACCGAGCTTGCCCATATCCTCACGTAGAATCACCTTGACTGCTGACATGGTGTCCCCCCGCTACATATGTCCTGCCGCAATGGGCAGGAGTGCAATTTGGCGAGCGCGCTTGATCGCGGTCGCGAGGCGGCGCTGATGCTTCGCGCAGGTTCCGGAAATACGGCGCGGCGTCACCTTGCCGGTCTCCGAAATGAAGAGTCGTAGCGTTTTCGGGTCCTTGTAGCTGAGGACCAACTTCTTGTCTGCGCAGTAGCGGCAAACTTTGCGCCGCTGGAACATGCCCTTCTTGGCTTTACGTGCCTTCTTGCGCGCGCGCGCCCGGAGCTTCGCCTTAACGCTCCAGTTCCCGCGGCTGGCACGGTCGCCACCCGGACCGGAGGATCGAGACCCTCGATCGTATCCTTCGTCTTCGTCGCTCATGAGCCCTCCTCCTTGGTCTCTGCGTCGCCGGCTGCGTCGTCAGCAGCGCTTTCTTCGGCGACGGCTTCTGGGGCGGCTTCGGAAACTGCTTCGGCGGCGGCTCCGCCTTCTTCACCAGCTTCTTCTGCAGCACCAGCCTCTTCACTTGCAGCAGCAGCTTCTTCAGTTGCAGCAGCAGCGGTCTCGATCGCGATTCGCTCCGCATCGGCACGGGCCTTGGCCTCTTCGTCTTCGCGGGCCTTGGCTTCTTCTTCTTCGCGAGCGGCACGTTCTTGTGCTTTGCGCTCTTGCTCGGCTTCGGCTTCGGCAGCTTCGAGCTTGCGCGCTTCGACGTCGGTGACGTCGGGGTCGGCCAAGATCGTCATGAAGCGCAGGATCGACTCGTTGAGTCGAAGCGCACGTTCAAGTGGCCGAACCACCTGGCCGTCACTCAAGAACGAGTAGATGTAGTAGTGGCCCTTGTGAAAGCGACGGATCTCGTAGGCGAGCTTTCGCTTGCCGAGGCTTTCGTTTTGCAGCCGAATAGAGCCGCTGTCCGCCAAGATTCCTTCGAGACGCTCAAAAATTGCAGCGGTCCCTTCGTCGGAAATCTCCGGCTGGACGATGATAGTCGTTTCGTATTCCCGCAAAGACTCGCCTCCTGGTCAGACACTCGAAGTGTCCGAGCCCCTGCGTAAGTTGCCTCTTCGACGGGTTCGACGAGGTCAAATGCAAGGACTGAGGTTGATGGTTCGATTATTCGAATTTTAGACCCGCCCGGACAGGACGCCTGGGTTCGGGAGGCCAATGGATACCAATAGGTGGGCGTCCGCACAAGGCAAATTGGCGCGACGTCCACTTTCACAGGGAGTCAGGCCCCGGGATCCAGAAGCCGGTGCACCCGTGAGTCAGCGCCCAGCTCCGGGTGAAACGTGCAGGCGAGAATATTTCCCTGGCGCACCAGCACCGGTACACCCTCGACCCGCAAGAGAACCTCCACGCCAGCGCCAATTTTGCTGAGCTGGGGCGCACGAATAAAGACGCATCGAAGCCCCTCTAGCTCCTGAGCGGCTTTTCCCGCGCCGTGAGCAGCCGGATCGGCGATCGCAGCGAACGAATCGACCTGGGTCCCGTAAGCGTTGCGCTGGGCGACAACGTCGATCAAGCCGAGTGTCTTGACCGGGTGGTTCTCCGATGCCCCGGCGAGCAAGATCGCCCCGGCACAGGTTCCGAGGATGGGTTTGCCCGAATCGGCAAACGACGCGAGCGGCCCATAGAGCCCCAGGCGGTCGAGGCCCTTCGCGATGGTGGTGCTCTCGCCCCCGGGCAGGATCAGGGCATCAATTTCGCCGAGATCCTTTTCGCGCAAGACCGGCCGTGAGCTCGCGCCTAGGCGCTCTAGCGCCCGGGCGTGAGCATCCACGTCCCCCTGAATTGCCAAGATGCCGACCCGCACGGAGCGCCCTCCCCTTAGGAATCTGCGCGGCTACCAGCCGCGATTTGCGAGCCGCTGACTTTCGTCGAGGGTTTCCATCTCGATCCCTTCCATCGCGTCACCAAGACCGCGACATGCTGCCATCACTTCTGCGGGATCTTCCCAGTGGGTGTTCGCGCGAACAATGGCGCGGGCTCGGGTTTCGGGGTCGGCACTCTTGAAGATGCCCGAACCCACGAAGATGGCTTCGGCACCGAGCATGCGACACAACGCCGCATCTGGCGGCGTCGCGATCCCACCGGCCGCAAAATTCGGAACCGGGAGTTTGCCGTGTTCATGGACGTATTGAACGAGGTCGTAGGGCGCACCCAATTCTTTGGCATGGGCCATCAGCTCTTCGCTGCGCAACGCACCAATCGCACGGATGTCGCCATTGAGGGTGCGCAAGTGACGCACGGCCTCGACAATGTTGCCGCTGCCCGCTTCGCCCTTGGTGCGAATCATTGCCGCACCTTCACCGATGCGTCGGAGCGCTTCACCGAGATTTCGCGCGCCGCACACGAACGGAGCTTTATAGTCGTGCTTGTCGACGTGGTGTGCATCGTCGGCGGGTGTCAGCACCTCGCTCTCGTCGATAAAGTCGATCCCCATGGCTTCAAGTACGCGGGCTTCCATCATGTGCCCGATCCGAACCTTCGCCATCACGGGGATCGAAACGCACTGCTGAATCTCTTCGATCATTTCGACCTGACTCATGCGCGCAACACCGCCGTCGCGACGAATGTCGGAAGGCACGCGTTCAAGTGCCATCACGGCACAGGCGCCAGCGTTCTCGGCAACCTTCGCCTGGTCGGCGTTGGTCACGTCCATGATCACGCCGCCCTTCATCATTTCCGCCAAGCCGACCTTCAGCTCGAAGGCCTCTGCGGTGGTCTTTGCACTGCCAATTGCTTTGCCGATCTCTTTATGTCCTGACACTGTGTCCTCCGAACGGCCGCGCACGGCCTTTTCTCGCGTCGCAACAATGCGTTACGTCGCGCGTTTGAGTTGCTTTCTTGGTAAATAATGATCTTGCTTTCGATTCGAATAAAGTTTTCGCCTACAGGTGCACGCCAGCCGTAGGCGGTGCGGGCGCTTGATGTTGGCTTGCGTTTGTCACGGTTTGTGCGAGCGCTTCGATCGCGCCGCGAATCCGGTTTGTCGGTGCTTCCGCGATGGTGAGGCGCAAACCGCGTGAAGGGCCACGGTCCGGCAAAAAGTGGGAACCCGGTGCGAAGAGCACCCCTGCTTTGGCTGCGTCGGCGACGAGATCCCGGGTATCAATTTCGAAGGGCAACTCGACCCAAACCTGATAGCCCCCTTCAGGCGCACTCGCGTAGGTGCCTTCGGGCATCAGCTCGGCGAGGGACTCGAGCACGCAGTCGAGCCGCTCTCGGAGCACTGGCCGAAGCTTGTCGAGATGTCGGTCGTAGCCCCCTGACCGCACGAACCGATCCATCGCCGCTTGCAGCGGGAGAGAGTCCGCAAGATCAGAAGCGTGCTTGAGTGCGACGAGGCCCTCAGCCGCACGCCCCCTCGCTGCCAGTGCGCCACTGCGCACGCCCGGGAACAACGACTTTGAAAAGGAGCTCAAATGAACCACGAGGCCTGAGTCGTCAAGTGCGGCAAGCGATGGAATCGCTTTGCCCCGGAGCCGCAGATCCATTTCAAACCCGTCTTCGATAATGGGCTTGCCGTGGCGCCCTGCGATCGCCAAGAGCGCGCGTCGGTGCGCGACGCTAGTCGTCGTCCCCATCGGATTGTGAAAGCTCGGAATGGTGTAAAAGGCTTTGACGTCAGGGCGCGCGAGCAAGAGATCAAGCGCTTCGAGATCGGGGCCATCTTCGGTCATCGGCACCGCCGCCGAGCGCACGCCGAAACTGACCAGCGTGCCAAGGACGTTGTGGTAAGTCGGCGATTCGACCGCGATGGTTTCGCCCTGCCCGGCAAACAAACGAATGGCGAGGGCAATGCCCTGGCTTGCTCCGTGACAAAGGACGACGCCATCGGTTTCAATCTTGATCCCGACCTCGCGTAGACGCTCGCCAATCGCCTCGCGCAAGCCGTGATGTCCTTGGGTGTCGCCATACAGGAAGAGATCCGCGCCGCCGCCTTCGAGAACTTGCTCAAGACAACGACGGAAGTCTGCAATCGGATACAGCGACGGGTCGGGAATGAGTGAATGCATCGCGACGGCATCGGGAGCCGCGGGATAGCGCGGGCGCCCCGCATCGAAGTGCAGCAGTTGCTCGACCTGCGCACCGAGCGCGATCGCTACTTTGTCGCCTTCATTCCGAATGGTCTTCGCCAGCATACAAAGGTTCCACGGCCGACTGTCGATTCGACCAGCCCTGCGCTTGCAAGTGACTCGTAGGCCAGGGACACGGTGTCGCGATTCACACCAAGCACGCTCGCCAGCGAACGAATGGCCGGCAGGCGCGTGCCGGCTTCGACTTCGCCGCTTTCGATCTGCACGCGAAGCTGGCTCGCAATTTCCTGGTAAACCGGGAGGGCACTAGGACCAGTTGCGGTGAGATCCGGGAGTCGCATAAAACGACATTACGACCCAACCAATACCCGGTCAATGGCCCGACAATAATAAATATTGTCCATATATAGACCAAAAAGATCGTTTCCAGCCAGAACCATACGGGACAATTCGCAGATTTCGGTTCATTGTCCCAACTCTTGGACGCCATGTCCGGCGGGTGGCTCGAAGCCACGCGCGCGCAAGGCGCAACATCAATCGTCGCGTTCGGGCTCTCGATTAAAGTGGCTCATCGCCACTTCGACGCCATCGGCGAGCAGCGACTCCAGCGCGCGAACCGACAAAGCGATTTGCTTCGTGAGGCTCTTCTCTTCAACCGGGCCAAACTTTTGCAGGACGTAGTCGCGAACAGACATGCCCTCAAATGGACGACCGATGCCGAATCTCATGCGAGCAAACGCACGGCTTTCCAGGGTGTCGATAATGTCCGCGATGCCGCGATGACCACCGGCACCCCCCGCCTTGCGCAGGCGCAATTGACCGAAGGGCAAGTCGAGGTCGTCAAAGACGACAACGAGATCTCGCTCAAATTCGATCTCGGGGATGGCCGCCAACGCTGCCTCTACCGCAAGGCCTGAGCGATTCACAAACGTTGCGGGCTTGAGTAAGCCCACGTCGACTCCGGCAACAACGCCTTTGCCAAAGTCACCCTCAAATCGGGGTTCGCTGATCAAAAAACCGTACTTCGACGCAAATGCGTCCAGCACGTCGAAACCGACGTTGTGTCGTGTGCCCTCGAAACGGGGACCCGGGTTCCCAATGCCGACGATCAGTTTCATGCGCAGATCCCCCAGCAATCGGAGGGCCTGGCACACGCGTAAAGCCGCAAGCCACGGACATGGACCCTGTCCATGGCTTGCATCAAATCACGCGGATCAGTCGTCCTTGGATTCCTCAGCTGCCGGTGCTGCGCCCGCATCACCTTCCTTCTCGGCCTCGACCCCTTCGGCTACGACCTCAACTTCTTCCTCAATCTTCTTGGTCGCGATATGGACGATCGGAAGCGCTTCGTCGACACCGGTTTCGACGCCTTCGGGAAGGGTCAAGTCGCTGACGTGCAGGGACTCGTTCTGGTTCATTCCGGACACATCGACTTCGAGCAAATCGGGAATCGCGTTCGGGAGACAAAGCAAGTCGATCTCGCGCATCATGTGCTCAAGAATGCCGCCGAGCTTCACACCCTCGGGTGTACCTTCGAGCTTGATCGGTACCGAAACGTGGATCTTCGCGGTTACATCGATCTCGAAAAAGTCGGCGTGCGACAGCGTACCTGCAACCGAATGTCGCTGCAGTTCCTTGATAAGCACCACCTTGCCCGCGACTGCACTGTCACCCTCAAGGTCAATCAGCGTATTGAGCCCTGCATGACTGGTCTTAAGCAATGTATCGAGGTCTTTGGCCTGTATCGAAAGAGACACCGACGCATTGCCGTGGCCATAGAGGACGGCGGGGATGCGACCGGCAGCGCGCAATTTGCGCGCGACGCCCTTCCCGGTGTCAGATCGAACTTCTACTGCGAGTGATTGATCGCCCACGTGAATCTCCTTACGACCAGCGATGCGCTGGTTCTAAATGCATTGGTTCAATCGAAGAGTGAACTCACGCTCTCTTCGTTGTTGATGCGTCGAATCGCTTCGCCCATGTGGGCAGCTACGGAAACGACATGGATCTTTCCGCAGTCCCGGGCTTCGGGACGCAGTGGAATCGAGTCGGTCACGATCAGCTCGGCAAGCGGAGACTCAACCAAGCGCTTGATGGCGGGACCGGAGAGGACGGGGTGCGAAATTGCGGCGTATACAGATTCGGCGCCGGCGTCCATGAGGCTTCGAGCCGCTTCGGCCAAGGTCCCCGCCGTATCCACCATGTCGTCAACAATCACGCAGCGGGCGCCCTTGACGTCACCAATGATGTGCATGACCTCGGAAACGTTTGCACGTTCACGCCGCTTATCGATGATGGCGAGGCTTGCGTCGAGGCGCTTCGCATAGGCGCGCGCGCGCTCTACACCGCCAGCATCGGGGGAGATGATCGTGACATCACCCTTCACACGCTCCTCAACCGCGTCGAGCAAGACGCCGGTCGCGTACAAATTGTCCACCGGGATATTAAAGAAGCCCTGAATTTGGCCCGCGTGGAGATCCAAGCAAAGAACCCGGTCTGCGCCCGCAGTTGTAAGCAGGTCGGCGACGAGCTTGGCCGTGATTGGAACCCGAGGTTTGACCTTGCGATCCTGACGCGCGTAGCCGTAATACGGCACGACTGCGGTCACCCGGCGCGCTGAAGATCGTTTGAGCGCATCGAGCATGATGAGCAGCTCCATCACGTGGACATTCGCCGGTGCACTCAGTGACTGCAGAACAAAGCAATCCATGCCGCGCACATTTTCAGTGATCTCGACCGAACATTCGCCATCGCTAAACGTTCCGACTTCGGCTTTGCCGAGGTTCATCCCGAGGTAGTTGGCGATGTCTTGCGAGAGCGCAATATTGGAGTTTCCGGTGAATAGCTTCATTTTCTATCTCATCTGCAAGACGTACGCGAAAAGTGCACCAGGTTGATCGAACGCCTAAAATTGGTTGGGGCGGCAGGACTCGAACCTGCAGATGGCGGCTCCAAAGGCCGCTGCCTTACCATTTGGCGACGCCCCATCATAGAATCCGAGGCCGGATTCGCATTTCGCATGTGTCGTGATTTATTCGTGATGTAATCTTTGCCTTTGGTTTCGTCGCTTTCGCCGAAGGCCTCTACTCGCATCGATTGCCTCTTTGATACGACGTTGATTCGACTTTGATACGACCTTGCTACTTAGGCGACACTTCAGCGCGCCGTCTGCTGCGGGCTAGCTTCAACTTGATCCAGGCTGTTGATCAAATCTGGCTTAGCGATCGTGCACTCATACTCTTATTGCTTCGGTTCTCCCAACGAACGTGTCGCACATGCCCAAATTGGCGCTTTGAATTCCGCTCGCTCCAATGCGTCGCGGGCTGTTTCATCATCCGGAAACACACCATAAACCGTGGCGCCGCTTCCGCTCATTGCTGTGTTGTGCGCGCCAAGTCTGCGAATTTGCTCTTGCAGTTCACTCACCTGTGGACACAGGAATGTCGCGAACGGTTCGAGATCATTTGTAAGCAAGTTTGGAATCGTCATCGCGGACGAACCCTTGGACAGCTCCGAATTCGTTCTGGAAGAAAGAGCAGAATTGAAAGCCGTGACAAGTGAATCCGCAGATCGAGGGGCCGCGCCAGACCCTTCGAGCGCCCGCATCGTAGAGCGAGACGGGCCGAGCGTCAACGCAGATTGGGCTCGATCGAAGGCGGAAAAAACGTTCGCCGTAGAAAGAGATACGCCGGGGTTGGCAAGCAAGAGCGAAAGTGGGCGAAGACCCGTGAGTGGGGAAATTTTTTCCCCGATCCCACCGACCCGGCTCGGCTCAGCGCGCAAGAAAAATGGGACGTCGGCGCCCAAGGCGACCGCGAGCCCAAGCAGCCTCTCCGGAGCCACACGCCCCGGAAACTGGGTATCGAGCGCACGCAACACGGTACCCGCGTCGCTTGATCCGCCGCCGAGCCCGGCGCCGACCGGAATCCGCTTGCTGAGCCGCAATTGAAGCGTCCCAGACAAACCGGCCTCGCCGCAGAAGGACCGGACCGCTCGGACCGCTAAATTTCGCTCGGGCGGCCCTACCGCGCCCGCTCCTGGCAGTCCCGGGTCCGATTCAATCTCAAAACCGATTTCGACCGCCGGACTGCCAGCGACCGGGCCCAAGTCCCCGAACTCGATTTCGAGCGAATCGGCCAGCGCGATCGGAACGAAGAGACTTTCGAGCAGGTGGTATCCGTCGCTCCGGCAGCCGAGCACCCGCAGACCGAGATTTAGCTTGGCGTGGGCAAATACTTTGACGGTCGATGTCATGGGTTCGGTCTTTGCCGGGGTGCGCACGGCACGCGGTAAGGTCGGGGGGCCTGGGTCGCCCACGAAGGCTAGGAACGCTCGTCCCCTTACGCCACGCCGTCCCTACGCCATCGCGAGGAAGCGCGTGTGAAGTTCGTAAAGCAGGTTGTCGACAAGTTTGAGTTCGACGTCGTCGAGATTGCGGGCTGTCTTGTCCCGCAACATCTGAACCGTGTCGATCGTTTGGCGCGCGAGCAACGGGTCAGGTTCCTCGACCGGCGCACCATCGGGTCCATTGACGAGTCCCATTTGGTACAAGGCCGACGTCGACAGCGACAAGATGAAGGTCGAAAAATCGATCGACGGCAGATCGCGCGTCTTTTGCTGGTACGCAGTTGCCACGCCTTCTTGCTTTTCTTTATTCCGTGCCTCTTGCTCACTCATCGCTCAGACGACCTCCGTTTCGGGGAGCTTCGACGCGTCGAGGCGCGCCATTTCTCGCTGCGCGACGAAGAGCCGTTGCCCCACGGTATAGGTGGTGCCCAACGCCAAGGCGCACATCGCGATTGGCAAGAAACCAAAAACACTTCCCGCGACCAAGAGCCCCATGCGTTCGCCCCGCTCGAGCATACCACCCGGCAAATGCTCCAAGTGGAGTTCAGCCCGTGCCTTAGCATATGACGTGAGGACCGTACAAACGAGCACGTAAGCCGAAAGTACGGCCAAGCTGACTTCGCCGGTCGTACTCCAATAAATGATGATGCCGAGCATTACCGCCATGTCGACAAAGCGGTCCAGCGTCGAGTCGAGAAAGCCACCGAAGGTGGTCGAGATGTTGAAATGGCGCGCCACCACGCCGTCTACTAGGTCGAACAACCCGCTGGCGAACAGCACGAGGCCGCCCAAGCGGAAGTCTCCCTTCGCAAACGCGACAGCGGAAGCCGCGGCAACCACGGCTCCGCACACAGTCAACCAGTCTGGATTGATGGCACGCTTGAAGAGAAACGGGAAGAGCGCGTGAACAACGTCATCAACGCGATGTCCCAACTTCTCCTTGATCACATCTACAGCTCTTTAGAGAGCGGCGGCGACAGCGGGGCGGACAGCAGCTCGCTTTCGGGCTCGGCGGGCGACGCGACTTCTTCAGTCTGTACTTCGAAGGCCGCCACAGCGGGATACGCTTCTTCGGGAGCTGCTTCGACTTGTTCGGCAACTTCCTCCGGCTCGTCGTCCTCGGGCATCGCGATCTTATCGGCTACGTCGGGCAAACCTTCCAGATATGTTTCTTCTTCTTTTTTGCTGAGCCAGCCCTTCCGGCGGCTCAGGCGGTTGTCGAATTTGAGCTTTGCGATCGAACCTTGCTCCATGGTGGATACCGACCCTTTCCTGAGTGTCTACGTGCGTAGCTTTGTATTCATCTTTGTGAATGACAGCAGAAACTGCTGCCTAAGATTATAAAAGTGATGTTAGGTTTGAGGCAGAGTGCGACGGCGGCCCCGGCCAATCTTCTCGGGAACCGTGTGACTGCGGGCGGAGCCTAGCAGATTGACACTGCAGCGAGAGGTCTTGTAGTTTTGCCGCGAGAATCGCGCGGCAAACGTCATCAATCTCCCGGCGAAGTGCGATCTGGATGTTTCGGAAGTTCTAGAAAATGAATCACCAGGCTGGCCGCAATGGCTGCGACCCGGGGACAGCACGCTGTCCAAGGTATTGTAAATCAAGCCCACACGACCCCCGACTGGGTCCATGAACGAGGTCCCCGAGGCGAACGTATGGTGATGCAACCCAAACTGAGCTCGACCGTCGCCATGGCGCTTATCTCGCTGTTTGCGCTTGGTTTTTTGGCTTCTTGCAAGGAAGAAGCCCCACTTTTCGCCGACGTGCCTCCCGCCGAAGAGTTGTATGACAAAGGCCTCGAGATCCTTAAGGGGCGCCGGATCTACTTTCTCTTCCCAACGGTCGACTACGACGAGGCCATCGAAACCTTCCAAACCATCATCGACAATTACCCCTATCACGAACTCGCGGTGAAGGCCGACCTGCGCATCGCGGACACTTACTTCAAAGACGAACGCTACGACGAAGCACTCTCTTACTATCGCTCGTTTTCCGATCTGCACCCTCAGCACCCAAAAGTCCCGTATACGGTCCTGCGCTCGGCTTTGTGTCACTACAACCAGATCCACTCGATCAACCGAGATCAGACCGCAACCCGCAAAGCACAGGATCAGCTCGAAATACTGATTCAGGATTACCCCTACGCGCCTGAAACGCGTGAGGGTGAAGCGCTGCTCCGGGATCTACGCACCCGGCTTTCGCGAAACATGATGCAACTTGGTGACTTCTATCTGAATCGAGACGAGTATCAGTCCGCCGCGGAACGCTATCGCTCGGTGCTCAACATTTACCCCGGCCTCGGCTTGGACGCCGAAGGCTTGTACAAACTCGGCGTTTGTTACGAGAACATGATGCGGCGCGACGAAGCGCGACGTCTTTTTCATGTGGTCGTTGCCAATTATCCGAACTCAGACATCTCGGAACTGGCGGCCGAGCGAATCGCTGCGTCAAACTAGACGCGGCCGGTTCAGCCAACTGAAGCCAACGTACGAATCGTCACAGCGACATCACCCAGGAACGAACGACGGGCAGGAGCGAGACATCGTGGAGCAGCCGTCCAGCACAAGTTCTGAACAGGCACGCGTCGTTCGGTCGATTCGCATGACCGCGAACGAACGCGAAGCTTACGCGCGGGGGCGCGCATACTTTGAGCGCAATGACGTCGAGCCGGCGCTCGAAGCCTTGAACAGCTTGCTGCAAACGCGGAACGACTTTGCCGACATTCACTACATGGTCGGTGTCCTCTATGACCTTCGAGGCGACCCCCTGCGCGGCGACGGCGATGCGGCCCGGCGGAGCTTGCAACGGGCCATCCAGCTAAACCCTGTCTACGCGGAAGCACTACTCGCGCTGGCCAGCGTTTGCGAGCGAGAGGGAGACTTCGACCGATCGAGGGAACTCGCCGAACGCGCAGCCGCCCGGGTGCAGGGCGAAGCGGGCGGGATGGATACGACAACCCGCGGAAAACTTGCGAATTTGCAGGCGGCCGTTGGCGACGCATACGCCGAAGCGGGCGAGTTGCGCGAAGCCGTCGAGGCGTATCGCAAGGCACTCGATCGATGTCCCGGATTTCATGACATTCGACACCGCTTGGGCCTTGTGTTGCGCGACTTGGGGCTGCCCGATCAAGCGCTTTGCGAATTCAAGCGCGTGCTGCGCGGAAACCCGGGCCTCTTGGACGCTCACATCCAACTCGGACTGACCTACTATTCACTTGGCCGCAGCGATGAAGCGCTCGCGCGTTGGCATGCCGTACTCAAGCACGACCCAAGCCGAGAAGATGCGCGCATGTACAGTCGGCTGGTGATTTCCAAACGCGAGGCAGCCGCAGATTCGAGCCCAGCGGAACCTTTGGCCCCCGCCCCAAATTCCATGAACGAGATTAAACGATGAATCCAGACTCCATTACGATTCTTGACGGCCTGGTGCTCGCGGTGATGCTCATCGCAATGGCACGAGGCGCATTCATCGGCATGATCCGCGAAAGTTTTTCAATCGCCGCGGTGGGCGTCACGTGCATCGCGCTTCGGTACGGAAACGAACCGGCCGCGAATGCGCTGGTTGACGTGACCGGGGGCGAAATCGGTGCCGGCGCCGCGCCCTTTATTACGGGTGCCGTCATTCTGGTTGCCACGATTGGACTCGTTGGTTTTCTTGGTCGCTACCTAAAACGTGGTGCCGCAGCTGTTGGCCTTGGCTGGGCAGATCGAATCGGGGGCGGCGCACTGGGTTTCGCCGAGGGCGCGCTTGTTGCGACACTTTTGGTTTCCGGCACGACGCTTGTATTCGGTCGTGACCATGAATCGGTCGAACAGTCGCGCAGTGTCGAAGCCGTTGAAAAATTGCAGGAGTACGTGTCTACGAACTACCGCGATGAACTCGACCTATTGCCCGACGTCGCGGCTCCGCTACGCCGCTGATTCAACTGGCGATGCTCCTCGGCGCAAAAACACAACACGTCATCAGAGGCGTTCTTGTCATCCTCGCTACGACGTCATGTTCGACGTTCGCCCCGACGTCCACAGTCCCCTGCACACCGCACTTTCCGTATGCCGAGGGATGGCTTGGAGCCGACGGTGGCTATTCTGTCCCGCTCGCGGACGGTCGGAGCGTTTGGCTTTTCAGCGACACTTTCGTCGGCGACCCCGGCCAACGCTCGCGCGAAAACAGCGAGATGATTCACAATTCAATCGGCTTGTCGCGTTGTGCCGACAACGGACGCTGGAGCATCGACTACGCCTGGGGACATTCGGATCGCGGTGAATCCGAGGCCTTCTTCCATCAGAATGATGCAACGGGGTACTGGTGGCTATTCGACGGTTTCGAACACCAGGGTGCCTTCTACGTTGGATTACTTCGCACCGAACCGAGCGAGCCGCGCGGACCTCTACAGTTGTCCTTTCGAAATACCGGATTCGATCTCGCTCGCATCGAGAACTATCACTTGGACCCAGAACAATGGCAATACGAGGTGCTCTCACTCACGGATAGCGAGATTGCTTTGCCAGGGAGCACGCTCGTCGTCGACGGTAGTTTTCTTTATTTGTTTTCTTTCTTCGATCGCGACGACGCGAATCGAAACCGGATGCTTGCCCGACTGCCTTTGTCTGCGCTCACGAAAAAAAACCCCGGGGCTTCGCTCGAAACATGGGGTGTAGATCGGCAATGGATTGCCGGCTTCAAGCCCAAACAGGCGCGCGTCATTATGGACGACAACGCAACCGAGATGTCTGTTCGCTACTTCGACGCGATCGATGCTTGGGTCGCCGTGTACAGCAACTTGGATGCTGCGATGCCGAAGAGCGGTGCGGCCAGCATGAGTCAGGTTCGACTTCGAACCGCGCCGCGTCTTGAGGGCCCCTGGTCGGATCCGCGATCGATCTACCCCATCCCTGAACTCGAAGGAGACTACACGGAGCGAATCGACCCGAATGTCTTCTGCTATGCCGCGAAAGAACATCCTCAGTACGCGACAGAAGACCGACTGATTCTCACGTACGTCTGCAACCTGATGACACGCAGTAGCGACGACCCCTGGGACATCCTGAAGCGACTTACCACCCAGATGGATCTATACCGACCACAGGTCGTCGTCGTACCGGTTCCTGAATTCGGATTCGATTAAATCGGCCCGCTATAAAGATAGAGTCTGCGACACCACGACCCGGGTGAGAAACTACGCGAGGTACGAACAGCAGTAGTCGGCCACCACGCTTACCTTCACTTGAAAGCGAGAGTTCGCCGGGACGTCGAACGACTCGCCACCGGTGACCTTGCGCCAGGCATCACTACCGGGAAGCTTCACATCGAGATCCCCCGATGTAATTTCCATCAGCTCCGCAGCGTCGGTGCCAAAATCGTACTCGCCGGGCAACATGATCCCAAGGGTCTTCGTCGTTCCGTCTTCAAATTTAACCGTACGGCTTGTCACGTTTCCGTCGAAGTAAATGTTCGCAGCCTTCACAACTGAGACCGCGTTGAATTCTGAATTGTCCAAACTGGTTTCCTTTTTCTTGGTTCAGGCCTTGATACAAGCGAGTGCGCGCTCGTCGACCGAAGCAACGATGTTTAGCAGGGGATCGACACGCGCCGCATCGGGGCTGGATTTGAAGAACCTTCGCGTCCCAGCATAACGTCGGGTTCATCAAGCTATTTGCGAGCCTGATTCCCGAAATTCCGTTTCGCGAGTTCCAAGGCCGGTACACCCTCGAGGGCCACGAGCATGAGAACGCCGCGGGACATGAACTCGTCGCCGACGCTGTTTGACCCTATGTCGAAAAAAGCACCACGCAGGCTCGAAAACGTGCCTCGTAGCGTGCAGTTCGCCCGAGAGTATTAGGTCCGAGTCTATTCGATATAGCCGAGCACCCTCATTTGCTCGGCCGCTTCGGTAGACAACCTTCGGATCTCGGCGGCGTCCTGTTTCACACGTTCCAAGCGCGCGTTGCGTGCAGCGCGCAGTTCTTCGATCACGGCGGCATGTCCGGATGCCACATTGTTCGTTTCACCAGGGTCAACGTCAATTCGAAACAACATCATTTCGTTCGCCGTTTCGTAAAGCTTCCACTGCTTCGTGCGGACCACCTTATTTTTGAGCCAAACCACGATCGCAGGCTCGGTGGATTCGCCGAACACGCTCATTCCGTCAAAGTGAGTCGACGTTTCAAGCGACAAGACATCCACGATCGAGGGCGCGATGTCGATTGCCTGGACGGGTAGAGAGACCCGTCTGCCCTCACTTTGATGCGGAAGCTTCACGATCAGTGGAATATGAATTTCGCTGTCATAGAGCGACCGCCCGTGCATCCATACACCATGCTCGCCGAAGCTTTCGCCGTGATCGGACGAAAGAATGATGAGACTCTCGTCGTAAAGACCATCTCGTTTGAGTCGTGCGAAGAACTCGCCCAGCGAAGCGTCGACATAACGAATTTCATCATCGTACAGGTTCACGATGTGTTCGATGTCGTCAGCCGAGGGACGTGGCGCCCCACCCTTTACAAAGTTTTCCCTGCGAATATCACCTGTAAACTGACTCTTCGAACTCCGGTGATGAGCTCCTGCCTCGCTTTCGGCGAACGGCGCCGCATAGGGGTCGTGCGGGTCGAAGTAGTGAAGCCACATGAAAAGCGGTTTTTCGTTCGCCCGAGCGTTGAGCAAACGATTCGCCTGGGCAGTGATCACGTCTGCCGGCGTATTGCTCTTGTAGAGTTGCTGTTCGAGCACCTCTCCATCGAGAAGCGGGTTTCGAAAAAAACGGTCGAAGCCCTTTGTGAGTCCGTGAGCATCTTGATCAAACTCGAATAAAGGATTGTCGACGATCGCCACCGTTTCGTAACCACTCGCGCGCATGACGTCTGCAAGGCTCGTCTGATTCTCGTGAATCTTGTGTGGCAACCCGTAGCGCGAAGTCATGATCTGCAAGATCGAAGGAATCGTATTGGGGGCCTGAGAGAGTGCTGTCTCGAACACCGTGGCCTTACTCGCGAAAGCATCGATCTGGGGAGAGGTATCCCCACCATACCCGTAGGTGCCCAGATGGTCGGCGCGAAGCGTGTCGATTGTAATAAAGAACACATGGGGCACGGACGGATCACTCGGCCCACTCGCACTGCAAGAGATCAACAGAACAAGACCGGCCGTAAAGAGAGCTAGCCGTTGCGCGCACATCTTCACTTTGTTCCGTTCTCCAGATTCGTCTCGCCGACAGGTTAGCCCGCTCTCGCCACACTTGGGTTCAGCGGCGGAAGTCTGAGATTCTCGCCCCACTGCATTCAGTAGCCGGGCCTAGCTATGCTCGCGTCGGCGGTACCGGATCACCGCTCCGACCTCACGATCGCAAGGAGTTATCCATGCTGCGCCACTTCTCACCGCCGCACCTTCTGCTCTTGCTCACGCTCGGGTGTGCCTCACTCCCGTCCGACCTCACTTTGCCGACAGCGGATGCGATCTATGTCGGCCATGTCGTCACCATGAATCCATCGAACGACGTCACCGAGGCACTTGCGATCAAAGATGGCCTAATTCTCGCAGTTGGCGATAAAGCATCGGTACTTCGTCACAGCGGCATGGGGACTACCGTCATCCAGCTTGGCAACGCTGCCCTACTTCCCGGCTTCGTCGACCCACACAGTCACTTCTTGTTGCACGGCGTTCCTTTTTCAGAATTTGCCAATGTGTCTCGTCCCCCAGTTGGAAGCGTCGAATCGGCTGCAGATGTCATTGCCGAGTTGAAGCGGATGGCCCAAAAGAAAAAACTGCAGAAGGGGGAATGGCTCATCGCGTACGGCTATGAAAAGGAAGCGTTCGCAGACCAACGGGAGATGACGGTCGACGACCTCGACCCGCACTTCCCCGACAACCCTGTGGTGATGATTCACGTCTCAAGCCACGGCGCTGTACTAAACGGAGCCGCATTCAAAGCCGTCGGCATTGACGCCTTTACCCCAACACCTCCCGGCGGCCTGATCGTGCGCAAAGCTGACGGACTCGAGCCTGCCGGACTCATGATGGAGACTCCGTTCTTCGACTTGATGCGGGCATTGCCCTCAGGAGACGAAGAACAAACACTTCAAGCCATGCATGCCGCACAACTTCACTATGCAGCCAATGGTTATACGACGATTCAAGATGGAGCGACCAGCGGCCCGGGCGTCGCGATACTTCAACGCGCGGCTGAGGAAGGACGACTCTTCCTCGACGTCGTTTCGCTGCCCACGATGGACGTCTTTCCAAAGCTCGTTGGAAAACCAGGCATCACATTCGGCGGCCCCTACCGTGGACGCTTAAAGTTCGGCGGCGTAAAGAGCGTGACGGATGGATCGCCCCAGGGACGCACCGCGTATTGGACCGAGCCCATGCTTGTCACCGGCCCCGGCGGCGAAACAAACTGGCGGGGTCAGGCGGTCGTTCCGCAGGCTGCGCTCAACGAAATCTTCCGACTCGCGTACGCAAACGGCGTTCAGACCTACACGCATTCAAACGCCGACGCGGCAATCGATATGTTCCTCGCAGCCCACCTCGCAGCCGGCGCACCCGAAGGACGCCGCCCGGTCATCATCCATTCGCAATTCATCCGGCCCGATCAACTCGATGCCTATGCGAAAATCGGTGCCGTCCCTTCCTTCTTTTCCAACCACGCTTTCTTTTGGGGTGACGTACACCTCGCGAACCTCGGCGCCCCGCGAGCCGATTTTTTGAGTCCGCTGCGTTCGGCAACGGATCGCGGACTTCATTTTACGAATCACAGCGACTATGGGGTGACGCCCCTCGACCCGCTCTTCATGTTGTGGACTGCAACCGAACGGTCTTCGCGTAGCGGCCGAGTCATGGGTGAGACCGAACGCGTGAGCGTCGCCGAAGCGCTTCGCGCCATTACGATCGATGCGGCTTATCAGTACTTCGAAGAAGACACGAAGGGTTCGCTCGAACCCGGCAAGCTTGCCGACCTGGTCATTCTAGAGAGCAACCCGCTCGATGCCTCGGGCGAACAACTGCGAGACATCGCAATTCTCGAGACGATCAAAGAGGGTACGACGGTTTGGAAGACGGACCCCGCGTCACCCTGATGCGCCTTCGCGCGGTGGCAACCATGCTCGCAGGGTTCATGGTTCGCGTGTAGCCCAGAAACGCCGGCCCCCGAAGAACCCATCACCGTTACGCTTGCGCGAGACGACGCGGCCAACATCGTATCGATCGTGCTCAATACGTTGCGCGCCGAGCCCCTCGGCACGTATGCGTTTCCGCATGGCAGCGGCCCAAACATCGACGCACTCGCTGCCAAGTCAGTTGTCTTCGACGATGCGATCGCAGCTTCGAGTCGAACCGCCCTCTCTCACGCCTCGATGATGACCTCGCGCTTCGCGCGAAAAACTTCGATTGCATTTCACAACGGGACGACGAGATTCAAAGGCGCCGTAACCCTTGCTGGCATTCTCAAGCGTGCCGGATACAGGACAGGCGCCTTCATCGGCAACATGCTGCTCCATTCAACACTCGGCATGGATCACGGTTTTGATGCCTATGACGAAGACCTGTCGGTCCAAGAAAAGAACCGCAACGAAATATTTGAACGTCGGGCGAACCAGACCGTGGAGCGTGCGATCGAGTGGGTCAACAAAGAGGGGCTCAATCGTTTGATGCAGTATCAGGAGCGATACACCGAAGAGATCGCTTTTGCGGACCCTTGGATCGGCCAAGTTGTAAAGGCTGTTGACGAGCGATCGAGTCCGCGCGAAACCATCGTTTCCCTCACCGCAGGCCATGGCGAGGCAATGGGGGAAGCTGGCCGAACGGCTGCTGTACTGTGACTTCGGAAACGAAATTGGTGTCTCCCTTCAAGATCGAAGCTTCTACCGAGTCATGGGAAAACGCGCCCTCGAGCTGCCGTCTTTTGACGACAAGCCGCCTCCGGAACCCCTTTGGACTCGCGATCGCTGGAACGCCGATGAATCGTGGGCCTTGCTTGATGACCAGGTCTCAGAAAAAGATGAAGACCGTGCGTATGCTCGCAACGCGGTAAAGAACGTCGGAGCTCCGCGCTTTGAGGACCAAGAAATCGATCGACTGCGGTCGCTCGGATACGTGGAATCGCTCAAGGAGCAAGGCCGCGCGCTTGTTCAGGCGGGTTCGACCCAGCGGCCTGAGTCCTTGATCAATTCCACAAGTCGATCCGAAGCCTGATCTTCGGCGATGCTTCTGACAGACACTTCCTTGCCAACATAAAGCGTCACTCGGCCTACACCCGACCCGACGTAGCCGAAGTCTGCATCCGCCATTTCTCCCGGGCCGTTTACGATGCAACCCATGATGGCGATTTTCACGCCCTTCAGGTGATCGGTCTTGCTTTTGATCCGCGCAGTGACTTCTTCGAGATCAAAGAGTGTGCGTCCGCACGAAGGGCACGAAATAAATTCGGTCCGTGTCGCACGAAGCCGCGCGCCTTGCAGCACCCGGTATGCCTGGTCGGTGGACTGGTCGAGGGCGAGACTGCCCGACACGCTCACCAAGTCGCCAATGCCTTCACATAGCGGGGCCCCCAAATCGATCGCCATGTCGATCGTGGCACGCTCGCGGTCGGCGTCCACGCCGATCGAGTGCCTAAGTACGATTGGGGCTTGCGCGAGTCCGTGCGCTGCAAGTTCGGCGGTGAGTAACCGCGCCGCATGATTCTGGCGCGACGTCTTCGTCGAAAACAGCAGCCGAGTCAAACGCGCTTCGCGACTCGCAGTGGCTGCGCGCCGAATGGGGCCAGACAGGTCGGCGACTTCGCCGCAGACACGCCATTCGAGAGCCACGTCTACTTGTTCTGCAAATTTTGCCACCGCCGCACAATCATCATCTGTGCTGTCATTTCGCACATCGACCACGATGCGGGATATCAAAGCCGCAAACCCTGCGCTGTTGTCAGCATCGAGATCGGTGCGATCGCGACACGCGACCGCCAAGGGCTGATTCAGCCCCGCAGCGGTTAACGCTTTAGACACGGCCTCGAGGGCTTCAGGCTCAAGCGCGCCGGCAGTCGACACCTGCAGCGATTCACATTCAACATCGCGAAGCTTGGCAATCGACTTCGCGTGCCCGGCTGCCCAGTCGTCGAGATCGTTCATTTGGGGTGCACCCAAGTCGAGTTCGACGCGAACCGGCTCCCTCGCTCCAACGCTTAAACCACCGAGGTTCAGCATCTTGGAAGCACGGCGCGTGTAGCCGAACGGGTCTGGGGTGTAGGGCGTGATGCAAGCAGCTGACGTTGTTCCAGCGTCCGCAACCCAGATTTTGAAGGCTCGCTTGGCGAGGGCCTCGGCGACGGGCACTTCGCGCACAGGATGTTCGGTGAGCGAGACGCGAATCGTATCGCCGAGCCCGTCTTCGAGCAGCGCCCCGATCCCGATGGCACTCTTGATACGCCCGTCTTCGCCGTCGCCGGCTTCGGTCACCCCAATGTGGAACGGGTAGCTCCCACCGGGCGGCATCGACCGCTCGTCGAGCCGTTGCGCCAACAATCGGTACGCCTGAATCGCCACTTGGGTGTTCGAAGCCTTCATGCTGAAAACGATGTCGTGGTAGTTCTCGCCTTCGCAAACGTCCAAGAATTCGAGCGCACTTTCGACCATGCCGAGCGGCGTATCGCCGAAGCGATTCATGATGCGATCGCTCAGCGAGCCGTGATTGGTGCCGATCCGCATCGCAACCCCGCGCTCACGACAGCGCAGTACCAACGGGCGAAATCGCCCCGCGACTTTTTCAATTTCGCGCGCATAGTCCGCATCGTTGAACTCGCGAACTTCAAACTTCTTCTTGTCGACGTAGTTGCCCGGATTGATTCGGATCTTCTCAACATGATCGACCGAAAGCATCGCCGCGTTTGGCGTAAAATGAATGTCCGCGACCAAGGGCACGCCGACGTTTCGTTTGGCAAGTTCGGCGCGCATTTCGGGTAAAATCTCGGCGTCACGGATCGACGGCACGGTAATGCGCACGATCTCGCAGCCCACTTCGGCGAGCGCCTCGATCTGGTCGACGCTCCCGCGAACGTCCCGGGTGTCGGTGTTGGTCATCGACTGCACCCGAAGCGGGTTGCCGCCCCCGATGCCGACGTCACCGATCATGACTTCACGAGTTTCGCGACGTCGGCCTACGAAGAGGTCTTTCGTGTACGTCGAACTCGTCATGACGTCGCAATGCCCGACACGCTTCGAGTTCTATCGCAAACGTTGGCAAACATCAGTTTGCGCCGACGAGTTCATAAAACTTCGCGATCGCGGCGTCGATCTTCGAGGCGTCCTTGCCACCGGCCTGTGCGAAGTCGGGTCGCCCTCCCCCGCCTCCGCCCACTACGCCGGCCACGTCGCGAATTAGGTCGCCTGCTTTGAAGTCGCCGATCATGTCTTTTGTAGCCCCGATCGCGACGAGCACCTTGCCGTTGTTCTCAGAGAGCAAGCACACGACTCCGCTCCCGAGACGATTGCGAAGGTCATCTATCATGCTGCGCATCACCTTTGCGTCGGCACCTTCAACTCGAGCGGCAAGAGCCTTCCCGCCGGCGATCTCTTTCGCATCAGCAATAAGATCGCCGCTTACGTCACCCTGCTTGGCCGACCGCGCTGCTTCAAGTTCCCTGCGCGCGGTTTTGCGCTCGTCGAGTAGCTTCGCGACCCGGTCCGTGACATCCGCCGGCGCCACTTTGAGAAGTGATGCCGTATCGCGAAGCGCACGTTCCTGGTCACGCAAGTGATGCAGCGCCGCGATACCACTCAACGCTTCGATACGCCGAATCCCTGCAGAAATTCCGGACTCGCTGACGATCTTGAGAAGGCCGATGTCGCCGGTCGCGTTGGCGTGGGTTCCGCCGCAAAGCTCAGTCGAGCAATCGCCAAACGAGACGACGCGCACTTCGTCACCATACTTCTCTTCAAACAACGCGATTGCGCCCTTCTTCACGGCGTCGTTATACGAAAGCAACTCGGTCTGCGCCGTGTAGTTCTCTTCGATCCACTGGTTCGCAAGGTCTTCAATCTGTTCGAGTTCGGCTTCGGTCACCGCGTAGTCGTGGGTAAAGTCGAAGCGAAGACGCTGTCCGGAAACCAGTGAGCCCTTTTGCATCGCCTGGTCGCCAAGCACTTGTCTTAGCGCCGCGTGGAGTAAGTGTGTCGCGGAGTGGTTGCGCACAATTGCCTTCCGGTTCGTCCGGTCGACTGCGAGCTGCGCGGTTTCACCCATGCGAATTTCGCCGCGCGTCATTTTCGCGTGATGCACGATCAAACCGTCGAGTGGTTTTTGAACGTCGGTCACCTGCGCTTCGCCGCTTGGCCCTGTGATCAGCCCTTCGTCGCCGACCTGACCTCCGCTTTCTGCGTAGAAAGGCGTCGCGGCGAAAACGAGTTCGACTTCATCCCCTTCGGTCGCGACGTCGACCGGCTCACCCTCCTTGAGAAGCGCCTGCAGACTCGACTCGCCGTTGAGCCCTTCGTAGCCGGTGAATTCCGACGTCACTTCGGAGACGATGCGGCCGTAGACTTCGGACACTGTCGCGTCGCCAGTCCCCTTCCAGGCCGCACGCGCGCGCGTGCGCTGGGCTTGCATTTCTGTTTCGAAGCCACCGTGGTCAACCGTCATGTCGCGACTCGTCAAAATGTCGGCCGTGAGGTCAACCGGAAACCCGAACGTGTCGTAGAGCTGAAAGAGAGTCTCGCCCGGCAGTTGGGTTTCACCCTTGGCAGTGAGCTCTTCGATCTTGCCTTCGAGCAGGTGCAGCCCCTTCGTCAGCGTCTCAAGGAAGCGTTCTTCTTCACGCTGAATCCGCCCACAAATGAATGAGCGGCGTTCGAGCAAGTCGGGGTACGCGTCCGACATTTCGTCGATCACCTTCCCCGCGACTTCGTGGATGAAGGGACGTTCGGTCCCGAGAAGTACGCCGTGTCGAGATGCCCGTCTTAGAATACGCCGGAGCACATAGCCACGACCTTCGTTTGAAGGGAGGACACCGTCGCCGATCAAAAATGTCAGCGCCCGCGCGTGGTCGGCGATCACCTGGAGCGAGACGTCGTGCTCTCGATCGCTTCCATACGCTACGCCGGTCAGTTCTTGGCCACGCTCGATCAGCGGCATAAAGAGGTCGGTTTCGTAATTCGATGCAACCCCCTGCAGCACCTGTGCCCAGCGCTCGAGCCCACCGCCGGTGTCCACCGAAGGCTTCGGAAGCGGCGCCATGTTTCCGCTCGCGTCCCGATTGAACTGCATGAACACCAAGTTCCAAATTTCGAGCCAGCGGCCGCAATCGCAGGACGGGTCGCAAACGGCCGAAGTGCAGCTATCCATTTTGCCAAAGTCGATGTGGATCTCTGTGCACGGGCCACACGGCCCGGTCTCGCCCATTGACCAGAAGTTTTCGTCTTCGCCTAGGCGGTAGACCTTCGACTCGGGGATGCCGATGTTGTCGCGCCACATGCCGAAGGCTTCGTCGTCTTCGGTAAAGACCGAAACTGCGAGTCGATCCGGCGAAAGTGCAAGTTTGTCGGTGAGAAATTCCCAGGCGAAGTCGATCGCGTCGGCCTTGAAGTAGTCGCCGAATGAAAAATTACCCAACATTTCGAAGAAGGTGTGGTGGTGCGGAGTGCGGCCGACATTTTCGAGGTCGTTGTGCTTGCCCGACACGCGCATGCATTTTTGCGACGTGGTCGCGCGGCTGTAACTCCGCGACTCTTCGCCAAGAAACAAGCGCTTGAACGGGACCATGCCGGCGTTCGTAAACATGAGCGTCGGGTCGTCCTGGGGGATCAGCGAAGCACTCGCCTGGCGCGAATGTCCTTTCTTCTCGAAATAATCGAGGAAAAGTTCGCGGATGTCCTTGGCTGCCGGTCCCATGATCTGCCTTTTCTGTTCAGCTGTCCCGGGTCGGAAGGCCTGGGATGTTTTTTGCGGGCCGCGCGGGTCGGCCAGGAGACTTCATAAGCGCGTAATTTTCGCGGTTTGTTGGGGTGGGTGGGCGCGATCGCCATTTTACACGCCGCTCGCGAATGGATGCGCAATATAGCGAAGCGACCGTGTCGAGCGAAGCCTCTAGCCAAGCACACCGCGCATGCACCGGCACGTGCTCGCATACGCCGGTGTTGGCATCCCTATCGCGCAGGCTCGGCCCCACGGACCCATCGCGGGGTCAGATCAATTGGATGTGCTGCTAACCAGGGCCGATCTGCGCATCTAGAACCAGTCGGAGTACGATCACAGTCTACGCATCCGAAACGAGCCCTAGAGCCAGCCCTAGAACCGGTCGATGCTGAAGCCGTCGTCGTCACCGATGAGGGCTTCTTCGATCTCGTCGGCCTCGGGCTTCTCATCGTCGCCGTCGAACTCACTCCACTGGGAGTCCGAGGTCGAAGCAATCCCTCTGAATCGCAGGGCAAAGTCGTCCGGGTTCGTGACGTGCTTGAGGGCTTCGTCGTAGGTCACGAGTTCATCTTTCACCAGCTGCATCAGCGACTGATCGAAGGTCTGCATCCCGTAGGACGTGTATCCCTTGGAGATCACTTCCGGGATCTCCTTGGTCCGGTCCTTGTCACCGATGCATTCACGCACGAAGGCGGTCGACACCAGGACTTCGAGGGCGGGCACCCGGCCATTGCCGTCAGCCCGGGGCACAAGGCGCTGGGAGACGACGGCTTTGAGGATCGTCGCCAGTTGCAAGCGAACCTGCTTCTGCTGATATGGCGGGAAAACGGAAATGATGCGGTTGATCGTCTCAGTGGCGTCGAGGGTATGGAGTGTACTCATCACCAAATGGCCGGTTTCGGCTGCGGTCAGCGCGATTTCGATGGTTTCGAAATCGCGCATTTCTCCGACCAAAATCACGTCGGGGTCCTGGCGCAAAGCCGCTCGTAGGGCGTTGGAAAAGCTGTGGGTGTCGACGCCAATTTCGCGCTGGTTCACAATCGAACGACGATCGCGAATCAAGAATTCGATGGGGTCCTCGATCGTCATGATGTGTGACGTTCGCTCGGAATTAATCTGTTCGATCATTGCGGCGAGGGTCGTGGACTTACCCGAACCCGTGGTCCCAGTTACGAGAATCAGGCCGCGGTTCTCGCGAGCAATTTTTTGGATCACCGGGGGCAGGTGAAGCTGCTCTGCGGTTTTGACGCCAAACGGAATGACCCGAAAGACGATCCCAATAGATCCGCGCTGCTGAAACACATTGACACGAAAGCGGCCGAGACCCGCGACGCCATATGCGAGATCGGCTTCACGACTCTCTTCGAAGCGCGTCTTCTGTACCGGGCTCATGATCGACGCCGCAATGTTCGTCAACTCGTCGGGCATCATGCGTTCGCCGTTTTTGAGCGGTACCAGTGCGCCGTCCACGCGAAACATTGGCGGCAGCCCGGACTTCAAGTGAATGTCTGAAGCACCCCCCTTGATTGCGACCTTGAGGATCTCGTTGAGTTCCATTCCCATACCCGCTGGAAACCCCGCTTGCGGCAGCTAGCCGCTAGGCCGGCGCATGATTGCGGCGCGACCTGCCTTCGGTGTTTCGACCAGATGCAGGGGCTTCTTGAGCCACCGGCGATGAGGATTACCCTGCCTAAATGACTTCACCTCTGCCTCAGCACGAGCGCGCAACTCGGTTGCAACGGGAGCAGGATCGAGCTGATTGCATTTGAGGTCACGCATGCGAGAGGCCGCGCAATTAAAACTCGACGCGACTTGCCCGCCGCACCCGGGTGGGTGCGGCGAGCACGACGTTTCCAAGACTTCGCGCTCGAGAGCGGTCGTTCTAGTTTTCTTCGGCTTCGGCTTCGGCTTCGGCAGCTTTCGCCGCAACGGGTACCGAGCCGCCAACCGGGACCGGAAGCTTCAAGCCCTTCGCCGCGTAGACCGCGTCTGCCAAGCGCGCGCAGGTCTCGGGGTTCTCCTTCAAGAACTTTCGCGCGTTTTCACGCCCCTGTCCGATCCGCTCGCTGTCGTACGAGTACCAGGAGCCGCTCTTTTCAACGAGACCCTCTTCAACACCCAGATCGATTAGGTCTCCCTCCCGGGAGATCCCTTCGTTGTAAATAATGTCGAACTCAGCCTGGCGGAACGGCGGAGCGACCTTGTTCTTTACCACCTTGACGCGGGTGCGGTTGCCCACCACCTGGTCACCGTCTTTGAGCGCCGCGATCCGGCGCACATCGACCCGGATCGATGAGTAGAACTTCAGCGCGTTGCCGCCCGTCGTGGTTTCGGGGTTGCCGAACATCACGCCGATCTTCATGCGAATCTGGTTAATGAAGATGATCGTCGCCCCCGAGCGAGCGACCGTGGCCGTAAGCTTGCGCAGCGCCTGACTCATCAACCGAGCTTGCAATCCGACGTGATGGTCACCCATTTCGCCCTCGATTTCAGCGCGGGGCACGAGCGCCGCGACTGAGTCGATGACCACGATGTCGATGGCGCCAGACCGCAGAAGTACGTCTGCGATTTCGAGTGCCTGCTCACCAGTGTCGGGCTGAGACACGAGCAAGTCTTCAACCTTAACCCCAAGACGACGGGCATAGTTGACGTCGAGCGCATGTTCGGCGTCGATGAAGGCCGCGATGCCGCCGGTCTTCTGGACTTCGGCAATGGCGTGAAGTGTCAACGTTGTCTTCCCACTCGACTCCGGGCCGTAGATCTCGACTACGCGACCGCGGGGAAACCCACCAATCCCAAGGGCAATGTCGATGCTCGGCGAGCCACTCGAGAAGTAAGGAATCTGATGATCGACTGCATCATTGGACATCGAGACGATCGAACCTTTGCCGAACTGCTTTTCGATTGATGACAATGCCATTTCGAGCGCTTTCGCTCGATTGTCATTCCCCGGTCCTCCCTCAATTCGCTGTACCTGAGCCTTCTCTGTCTTCTGCTTACCTTGCCTGGCCATGGGTTTCTTCCTTTCTATTTATGCAAGTTCCCTTGCAAGTTCTCTGTGAAGCTCTCTGCGAAGCTCGCTTGAAAACGCTCTTCGAAGCGCTCTTCGAAACGCTCTTTGAAACGCTCTTTAAAACGCTCTTTAAAAAGAGAACGACTTGAGGGGGGACAACTGGGGGGACAAATCGGTGAAAAGATGCGTGGCTCAAAGCGGAGGGCTCGGTCACCTCGCGCAGCATGATGTGTTTCATGACGTGCTGCCTGAACCGGGCGAAGCGGTACCGCCCCGTCGTCGCAGCAACGAAGGGCCTACGAGTTCGACACCGAGAAGGGAGCGCCGCACCCAGTCGAGTGCGACTTGGACGGTGAGCGTGCGATGTCGGACGCGATCGAGCGGAAATACAAAATTGTCGACGTGGGTGGGCATGCCACGGCGCGCCAGCGCGACGCAGACCAGGCCAACCGGTTTCGTTTCCGTCCCCCCGCCCGGGCCCGAAATACCGGTGGTCGAAACACCGAATTCGGTTCCAAAACGGTCGCGAACGCCTTCGGCCATCGCGACCGCGACGGGCTCTGAAACCGCCCCGTGCTTCACGAGCAATGCCTCGGGAACCCCGAGTTGCGATTGCTTGATTTCGTTCGAGTAGGAGATCACGCCGCCCGCAAAGTATTCAGAAGCCCCAGCGACCTGCGTGATCTGCTCTGCAAGAAGCCCCCCGGTGCACGACTCGGCAGTTGCAATCGTTGCACCGTGCTGAGCGAGTAACTGGCCCGCGACGCTCGCCATTGTTTCATCGCCTTCGCCATACACCACGGCACCGAGGATGTCGCGAATTTTGCCGCAAACGGCTTCGAGTTTGGCGTCCGCTTCGGTAGCACTCGCGCAACGCACCACGGGACGCAGGTAGTTGTCGGGGAAGGCCGTACGAAAACCGAGCTCAACGCCCTCTTCCGTTGCGATCTGTTTGAGCTCTGTGTCGAGAGTCGACTCGCCCAAACCAAACGTGCGCAGAAGCCGTGCGCGCATGGCACGGGGTTTCTGTGCCTGCCCTTTGTTCGCCGCGCGAGCGAGCAAGCGCGGCAGTACTTGTTCGTCGAGCATGAGTTTCAGTTCGCGAGGCACGCCGGGCATCGCGAAAAACACGCACTCTCCGCCTTCTTCGGCTCCAAGATCTACGTCAAGCATGAACCCTGGGGCGGTTCCCACCGGGTTAAGAAGGACTTCCGCCTGTGCGGGAAAATAGGCCTGCTTGGCGGTGTTCTCGCCCATGTCGCGATCCAGTTGGCTGAAGAATATGCGAATGGTTTCAAGCGAGGCCTCGTCGAGGACCCGTTCGCGACCGAACGTCTGGGCCAGAACCTCTGTAGTGAGGTCATCTCGCGTGGGGCCCAGACCGCCGGAAACCAGCACCACGTCTGCACGACTCGCCGCGCGCCTGAACGCATCTGCCATTTCTTCCGGGTGATCGAGCACCGAGGTCTGAAAGCGGGTTTCGATTTCAACGTCGTGCAAGCGCTCAGACATCAAGGCCTTGTTCGAGTCGACGATTTCGCCGCGCAAGATTTCGTCACCGATCGTGAGGACTTCTGCCCGTAGAATTTGGGTCGCGTCCGCTCTAACCGAAGTCATCAATACCCCCCAGCTGCCGGTGCAGCGCTACTGCTTTGGATCAGTAAGACAAACGTAGGCACCGCGAGCACGATGGCTCCGAATACCCCTGCAACACAATCGTCTGCCATCACCCCTGCTCCTCCGGAAATATTTTTTTCTGCCCATAGGACTGGCCCCGGCTTGGCGATATCAAACACCCTGAATGCGACGAATCCGGTCACAACCAGTGAAAAAAATACCGGGTCTTCCAAAATCGGACCTTCCAGATGAGCGGGGGCACACGAAAACGCCGACGGCCCGCAGAATGCAAGAAGTGGTGTCAGGGTGATGAGCTGCCCAACGAGTTCGTCGATTACGATTCGACCGTCGTCTTTGCTGGCAAAGACCTCTTCCGCACGATTCGAAGCCCAAACCCCCAGCGCACAAAGCACCAAGACGGCAATCACGAACGGCACTGCCCCCGCTCGCGCCAACGGTATGAATAGAAGGACACCAACCAGCGCACCGAATGTGCCGGGCGCTAACGGGATGGTGCCGACTCCGGCGCACGTCGCGATCGCGACGCCTACCCAACCTGTCAGAGTCCCGGTTTGCGATTCGGGAAGCGGGGCCTTCGATTGCTCCATCAAGCCTTGCCTCCCGCGGATACGCGAGTGGGGCTCTCGATGGACGTTCGACAGATTTTCGTTTTCGTTGACGTTTTCTTGTCCCGACGAAACCCCGGCAAGGGCCTCGAAATGGTGAACCGCTGCGTGTGCCTGAACTTCTTCCGAACTATTGCAAGAGCTCTTGTTCTGGGGGCTCGTAATGTTGGTGATTCGTGTCGTAGTTCGGCGTCGCGCTTAGGTAACACTTCTCGTATTGTTTTGTGGTGATTTAGGGGGCAATGCAGAAGGGTTCGAAAAACGGGTTGGGGGGACAAGCGGCAGATTAGCCCTGCTGGATCCGGCGAGTCAATCAAAAAGCGAAAGAAAAGCAAAAACGATTCACGATGCCATGCAAGTCGTGGGGGAAAAAATACGAATCGTCGATGGGCCCGGGCATCGGTGGATGAAGTCGCAGTAATAGATCACCGCAACCTGACTCCCGCACTCCTGACAGAGGCCAAACTCCCCGCAAATTCGTTGGCGATGGAGTTGCCCCGTGACTGAGCCACGAGAAAGGGTTGCCGGCGAGCCTTAGGCGACAGCGCGGGACTACTCGAAGACCTCGACCGGTTGGTCAAGAAGATGGATGTCCACGCCGTGACGCACATCGGTGTGTCACCGGAACTGGCAGCCGACAGTTCCACGCCATTTGCCAACCTACTCGCCCTGCCAACCTCGCAGCTCAACGACCTCTGCGAGGGCAAGTTTGCCGGACGTTCTACGCAAACTCGGGGCCAGGCATCGAGAGAAGCGATGCGAGGCCGCCAAGTGCGCGAGAAGGCTGCGCTCGAAGCGTTCGCGAACGGCGAGCCTATGGTTTTCTTGATCGAGGGCGGGTGTGCGTGTGAGGCCCGCGGCGTTCGCCCAACGTCGATCGTGATGCAAATAGCCGGACCAGGCTGCCCCCGCCTTTCTCGATACCCTGGATGCAGACTCTGGCCCACAGCGCGCGGCGCAACTCTCTGCTTACACCCTCAACCGTGCGAGCGACGAACAAAGCGACCCAGTCGCGACCGGGGTCATCAAAGCGCTCGGCAAACTCGACACCCGCGCCGCCAAAGGAAACTCGACCGAAGCACGTGATCTGTTGATGACTGCGACTCGAGATACGGACGAGAATGTCAGTCAGAAGGCTCGCGATACTTTGAACCAACCGGACCTTCGCCAGATCGGCTGAGCCCATGCGCGGATTGCAATCGTCAGCAATTTTTTGGATCTCTTCTTGATCTCGTTTCGTTCGTGTTTCGAACTCGGCTCGGTCTCGTCGCAGCTGGAACCGCTACAGTTCGACGGCCGATGAAGACCCTCGCACTCGACATGGGAAGTAAACGAATTGGTCTCGCCATTTCGGACGACGAAGGCACCTTCGCGTTTCCGAGCGGTAAGCTCGATCGCAAAGGTCGCAAAGTCGACCTCGAATCCCTCGCGACGTTGGTCGAAGAACGCGAGGTCAAGCGCATCGTGATTGGCATCCCGCTGCATATGAATGGGAGGCCCGGCAAAGGCGCAGAAGCCGCCCACGCCTTCGCGAAAGACCTTTCGGTGGCGACGGGCATTTCCGTTGACACCATCGACGAACGCTTAACCACCGTAGAAGCAGAACGTGCGCTTACTGCAACGGGGCGTCGGGCGAAGAAGCAACGAGAGGTCATCGATTCTGTCGCGGCTTCGATCATCCTGAGCACTTATCTGTCGATGCAGGAGAACCTTGCCGAGCGCGCGCGCGCAAGCGAGCCAGAAGGAAGCGATTCGTGATCCTCCGGACGGTTCTCGTACTGGGTTGTCTCATCGCGCTGAGCGGAGCGTATGGGGCCTACATCACGATTGAAGCACTTCGGCCTGTTTCGCAAGATGAAGCAGAAGCAGAGCTCTTCCAGATCGAACAAGGTCAAGGCCTAAACCAAGTTGCGCGCAAACTCGAACAGGCGGGACTCGTTCGTGACGCCCGTGTGGTGAGCCTGTTCGCGCGTTATCGCGGCGACGATCGGAGGCTGCAAGTCGGCGAATACGAAGTGTCGGCGAGTTGGTCGACCGCGGTAATTTTGGACAGACTGACCTCGGGGCGCGTCAAGACGTACGAGCTCGTGATTCCCGAAGGCACGCGCGCAACCGAAATCGGAGAAAAGCTTGAAGCGGCCGGGCTCGTGACAGCCGAAGAGTTTGCGTTGGTCGTCGCGGACGCCGAATTCGCCAAGTCGCTGGGCATCGAACAAGCGGGTCTCGAAGGATATTTGTACCCAGAGACGTATCACATCCCGCGAAGGCTCGGTGCCAAAGCGATCGCGAAGATATTTGTCGAGCAATTCGATCGCGTATGGAAA
>Ga0115003_10000095_pt1 | contig 67119 bp, 61 predicted proteins | sample ArcticOcean_MG_C_7_FD_88736 | JGI IMG/M metagenome (GOLD analysis project Ga0115003, IMG submission 88736) | Marine microbial communities from western Arctic Ocean - ArcticOcean_MG_CB11_88 | ecosystem: Environmental > Aquatic > Marine > Oceanic | place: Arctic Ocean: Canada Basin | collected...
ACGCCGGCCTTGACCATGTCAACCATCTCGCCGGTAGCAGCGTTGAAGCCAATAGGGCCCTTTGCCTTCTCGACCTGCTGGAAGATGATCGCACCTTCGTGGCCAGCATTGTCAGCAATGAGCTTGCAAGGAGCAGCGAGTGCGTTGTAGATCGACTGAGCACCAGTTGCTTCGTCGCCAGTCAGGCCAGCAATGACCTTGGCCACTTCAGCACGGGCCCGCACAAGTGCGGTACCGCCGCCAGCAACGACGCCTTCTTCAATGGCTGCTCGAGTAGCAGACAGCGCATCTTCGATGCGGTGCTTCTTCTCTTTGAGCTCAACCTCGGTGGCTGCGCCGACCTTGACCACGGCAACGCCGCCGCTGAGCTTGGCGAGACGCTCTTGCAGCTTCTCACGGTCCCAGTCGCTGTCGGTGTTTTCGACTTCGGCCTTGATCTGAGCGATACGACCTTTGACGTCGGACTTTTTGCCCGCACCTTCGATAATGGTGGTGTTGTCCTTGGTGATGACAACCTTGCGAGCCTGACCAAGCATGTCGAGGGTTACACCGTCGAGCTTGAGTCCAACTTCTTCGGCTACGACCTGGCCACCGGTAAGGATGGCCATGTCCTGCATCATTGCCTTGCGACGCTCGCCAAAGCCAGGAGCCTTGATAGCGACTGAGGTGAAGGTGCCACGGATCTTGTTCACAACGAGAGTTGCGAGAGCTTCACCCTCGACATCTTCAGCGATGATCAAAAGTGGTTTGCCGGCCTGCATGACCTTTTCGAGTACAGGAAGAATTTCTTGTACTGAACCGATCTTGCCCTGGTTGAACAGGATGTACGGCTCGTCGAAGACGGCCTCTTGGCGCTCTGGATCAGTGACGAAATATGGCGACAGGTAACCCTTGTCGAATTGCATACCCTCGACAAAGTCGAGATCCATACCGAACGTGTTGGACTCTTCGACGGTTACAACACCGTCTTTGCCAACCTTGTCGATGGCTTCGGCGATGGTCTCGCCGACGCTCTGATCTGCCGCCGAGATGGCAGCAACCTGAGCGATTTCTTCCTTGCCGCCGACCTTCTTGGACTGTTTGGCAATGGATGCGACCGCAGCCTTGACTGCTGCTTCGATACCGCGCTTGAGGCTCATCGGGTTCGCGCCGGCTGCTACATTGCGCAGGCCTTCTTGCACGATCGCCTGAGCGAGCACGGTTGCGGTGGTTGTGCCATCGCCAGCGACGTCATTGGTCTTGGTGGCGACCTCTTTGACGAGCTGGGCTCCCATATTCTCGAAAGGATCTTCGAGCTCGACTTCACGAGCGATGGACACGCCATCGTTTGTGATGGTCGGTGCACCGAACTTCTTGTCGAGAACAACGTTACGGCCCTTTGGGCCGAGGGTTACTTTGACGGCATCAGCGAGCTTGTTGACGCCCGCTTCAAGACTGCGACGAGCTGCGTCGTCGAACTTTAGAATCTTGGTCATCGTTGACTACTTGACGGTCGCGAGTACATCGCGAGCCGACAGGATCAACAGGTCTTCGCCATCGGAGCTAATTTCGGTGCCGCCGTACTTTGAGTACACAACGGTGTCACCAGCGGCGACGTCCATAGGGATTATTTCGCCGGTGGTGTCGCTGCGCTTGCCAGGACCCACTGCAAGGACTTCGCCCTGTTGTGGCTTTTCCTTGGCGCTATCTGGGATTACCAGACCACTTGCGGTCGTTGCTTCGCCCTCGCTTGGGCGAACAACGATGCGGTCCTCTAAAGGCTGAAGGTTCATCGAGGCTCTCCTAAAAATTAAGCTCGAGATGTGTCTTTATGGATGATTAGCGCTCTCTAAAAGCTCTAACCGGGTGACCTGACGAGAGTTAGCACTCTCGGCAGGCGACTGCTAACTCTAGTGGGGGGCACGCCGTAGTCAACCTCCGAAACAGAGGTTTTTGGGCCGACCACGAACGATCTAGGCGATCCAGTTCAGCTTCAGGTTCGGTTTAGCTCCCAAGTCGAGCCCGGATGGGCCATCAGCGTTCAGTCGCCACCACGCCGCGGTCGCGATCATCGCAGCATTGTCGGTACACATCGAGCGACTCGGAACATAAGCGCGGACACCGCTCTGCACGGCGTAATCCTTCGTGCGTTCACGCAACTCGCTGTTTGCCGCAACGCCACCTGCAAGACAAATTGCGGTGGCACCGACTTCCTCGGCTGCCCGCTTCGCCTTGGCCAACAGCACGTCGACGACTGCAGCTTGGAAAGACGCCGAGACATCTTCGGCTGAAACATTAGGATTTTTCCGGACATGATTGATGACGGCAGTCTTGAGCCCGCTGAACGAAAAGTCGTAACCATCGTTGATCATCGGGCGGGGGAACTTGATAGCCGTCGGGTCGCCTTGGGTGGCAAGTTGATCGATAACTGGCCCGCCTGGATACCCCAGGTCCAGATAACGAGCGACCTTGTCGAAGGCCTCGCCTGCGGCATCGTCGACGGTCTGTCCAATCAGGCGGTACATCCCGTGACCCTGCATCTCAATCAGCATGGTGTGGCCCCCAGAAACAAGCAGCACCACAAGTGGGAACTCCAGGTCAGGCTCCTCCAGCAACCCTGCGTAGAGGTGTCCTTCGAGATGGTTAACGCCAATGAACGGAATACCCCATGTGAGCGCCAATGCCTTGGCTGCGCTCACGCCAACGAGTAGCGAACCAACAAGACCCGGTCCGTAGGTCGCTGCAACGGCCGTCAGTTCCTTGCCCGTCCGACCAGCTTCGACCAGCGACTGTGCAACCACGGGAGTGATTAGTTCGGTGTGTGCTCGGCTGGCGATCTCAGGCACGACGCCCCCGAAGCGTGCATGCAGGTCAATCTGGCTGCTCACGACCGACGACAAGATCGTCTTGCCATCGACAACGACCGAAGCTGCGGTCTCGTCGCACGAGGTCTCGATGCCAAGAATCGTCTGTCCTAGTGTCTCGGTCATGCTGCGGCTCCTGTGTCTCGGTCGGATTCGGTGTGGTCGTGGGCAACCTGTAGCTCTGCCAGCCGTTCACGCCACGTATCGGAAGACACATCAGCGATAGCCATGACAACAGCGTCGGTGCTCCCCTGTCCATCGCTGCGGTCATAGAAATTGCGCTCGACCCCCACAGGTACGAAACCGAAACGGCTGTACATCCGTTGAGCGCGCCTGTTGGCCGGTCGGACTTCGAGTTGGAGGTTTGCGACATGGGGTTGATCCAGAACCTTGTCGATCAACCTCAACATCATGGCCGTGGCATGGCCCTGCCCGTGCTGTTGCGCAGCGACAGCAACGTTGGTGACCCGACACGACGAAGCATCGATCCACGCCGATGCATGGCCGACGACACCAACGTCGGTCTGGGCGACCAGATGAACCCGGTCATTTTGTTCGACCTCGTCGAGGAATACGCGGTATGACCATGCCTGGCCGTGTGCTTCGACATCAATCATTTGGAGCCTTGCAATGTCGGCCTCTTGCAGTAGACGCAGCGTGCGCCCATTCATGGAAGCACGCATCCCTGGGTCAAAGCTCATTGGGCAGGCCTGGTCTGCCAGTTGATCTCGGCGTCGGGGCGTCGCAGGTAGAGCGGCTTAATTTCAGTCGGCTGCACGAACTCTTCGCGTAGTGCCCGAGCGTGTGCCAAAGCGACTAATGACGACGCCGACGGATACGCCAGACTCTCGTCCGCGATCTCAACCTTGGTCAGGCCTTCGAGCATGTCGCGATAACGGAGGGCGCCATCTCCCACGACCAAACACTCGGTGCTGGCGGCTTGAAGCTCGCCATAGAGATCGTCGGGAGTGACCACTTGAGGTTCACTCACTCGCTGCACGCCACCTGGCACTTGTCGATAGAAAGCGGTGAACAGTTCGCCTCGGCGTGCATCGATAGTGGCAGCGATCAGCCGGCGGGTGTGACGCACTGGGAAGGCAAGCAGGTCCAAACTGCTGACACCAATCATCGGCACGCTGAGCCCAAAGGCGATGGCCATCGCAGTCGATATGCCGACGCGAAGACCAGTAAAAAGGCCAGGGCCGACGTCGACAGCTACCACGCTAATTTCACTGATATCAATACACGCTTGTGACAACGTGAACTCGATCTGGGGTGCCAGCGACTCGGCATGGCGGCGCCCGCTTGCCGAATGGGCAGACGCGAGCACACCTTCGTGCCCGCCAATAGCGCAGCCGACCTGGGCCGTAGCGCTCTCTATTCCGAGTATGAGCATCAGGCATCCTGTCGGTCGGTGATCAGGCGATCTGCCAGTGCGTCACGAAGTACTGGAACTCGAGCCGTCCAGTCAGGCCCTACCGCTAGCAGCGAAATTTCTCGATCGTCATCACCATCACCGAACCCGAATGACAACAATGCGTATCCCGCCGGAAGCGCAGGGGCGATGGTGTCTCCCCATTCGATGACGACGGCGCCTTCGCTCTCGAACAGCTCAGGCAACGCCAGGTCGATGACTTCTTCGATCTGGTCGATCCGGTACACATCTAGATGGTGCAGCGTCAGTCGTCCACCTTCGTATTGCTGGTGCAGCGTGAATGTCGGACTCGTGATGTGTTCGACGATGCCCAGTTCAGCGCCAAGCGCTTTGGTAAACGTTGTCTTACCTGCGCCTAGGTCACCACCAAGAACGAGCACGTCGTTCGGTTTCAAGACGCGAGCGATGGCCTGCGCTATGGCGGCAGTGTCGTCAGGTCCAGATGAGAGGGCAGCGATATCGGCAAGGCGGTCCACCCTCGGAATTTACCGCCGCTGACGCCCCGCCCTGCATACAACTCGCCACAAAATGCATGCAGGTCTCAGTGCTCTGCGGTCAAGATCAGCCGATCCAGTGCTTCGTCGTGCGCTTGTGCCGATGCTGTTTCATCGAAGCGCTGCATCGATACCCGCAGACCCTCGACCCTGTCTCGAGCTGCATCGACATCTTCAAGCGCGGCGCACAGTGCGCTTCTCAATTCTCCATTCGGGTAGAGCGCTGCCTCGTGCCACTGGGGCTCAATGAGCTCGGGAAAGCTGAGCCGGGCCGGCAGAACGGGCACCGCACCAGCGGCGAGGGCCTCGACTATGGCGATGCCAAAAAACTCGTGATCGGCAGCGCTCACGACCACATCGCAGCTGAGCAGCAGCTGCTGGTACTCATCGTCTGGCAGGTAGCCGTGATGATCGATCCGGTCGCCCAGTTGTTCGTGGATCCATGCGAACTCCCGGTTGTCTGGGCGTTGATTCTGGCCCGCCAACGCGACGGTAAACAGCACACCTTGCTCAGCTAGCTGAGCAAGTGCCGAGAACACAGCTTGCGGGTTCTTGTCGTGATCCCAGCGTTGGTTCCACAACACACGCGGCACCAAGCGCTCGGTCCGCTCGCCGGCGATCAGGGTGGCGGCTTCGACTCCAGGCCAAAGCACCGACGCTCGCTCGAAAACCGTGTCGATCAGATGGCTGTGTGTCGGCACTGGTTGCGACCCGAGCAAACCAGGCAAGGCGTTGCGCAAGGCATCTCGGTGAAACGACGAGTTGAACCACACCGCATCGGACGCAACAAGGGATTGCCAATTAACCAATGCGGCCGACGTATCGGAGCGCTGGTTCGGCGCAAGCGGATACAGCAGTTGACTCTCGTGCACATAAACAGCTAGGGGCGTGTTTCCAAGTGAGCGGCGAGCATGTCCAGCAAAGGCGGCAACGTCGACCAGTCCGCTGACCACCACGGCATCAGGCCGGCCCTGCTGCTTGACCGCAGCATTGAAGTCAGCGGCCAGAGTGACAGCGCCGCCACGCAAGCGCCACCGCCAGAACTCATCAGGATGCGTTACCAACGAGATGTCGTGGCGACTGTGACGGATCCAGGCATCAGCCCACGCTCGATGCGACCCGCCATAGAACGACTCGACCAAAACCACCCGAGCCATACGTGCCTGTCGCCCTTAGATGTAACGACGACGGACGCGTCGCCCGATGTCGCACACAATTTCGTAAGGAATGGTGTCTAGCCGCACCGCAATATCGTGCACACTGATCGACTCGGCGCCTTGTTTGCCAATGATCACCACAGGGTCGCCCTCGATGTTGCTAGCGCCCTGGCCGAGATCGATCATGGCTTGGTCCATGGTGACCACACCGATGATGGGGCACAGCTTGCCACCTACGATGACCTGGCCACCTCTGCGATAGGAATCGCGGCGTAGCCCGTCGGCGTAGCCCATTGGGATTGTCCCGACGACGGTCCCGGTGTCAAAGACGTGCTCGAACCCATACGAGATTGCTTCACCAGCAAAGACTCGCTTGACCATTGACAACTGCGTCGTCAGCGTCATGGCTGGCTCCAGACCAAGTTCGCTGCCAATACCAGCGGCTGGTTCAAGTCCATAGGCACCAATACCGACACGCACCATGTCAAATAGCGCGTCATGGCCTGCCAAAAGGCCAGCCGAGTTGGCAGCGTGAATAATCACCGAGTCGTCGATTTCGTCTCGCAGCACCTCGAGCAACGAACGGAATCGATCAAGCTGGATTGCCGTCTCGGGTCGGTCCGGCTCGTCGGCCACGGCAAGATGCGTCCACACGCCTCCCAGTCGGATGTCTGGCTTAGCGGCAATTGCCCGCACAGCCTCAAGGACATAACCTCCATCGGCTGACGCTCGTTCGCCTGCGGGACGAAGCCCAACTCGGTTCATGCCCGTGTCCAGGTTCAGATGAACATCGACAGGCTTAGTGCATTGCCGAGAGTCTGCTGCAGACACCAACGCCGCTAGCCCGGTAGAGGAGTACAGCGTTGCTGTCAGGTCAGACTCGACAACCTCGAACATCTCAGCCGGGCGGGGCTCGGACAGCAAAAGTATCGGAGCCGTGACGCCGGATTCTCGAAGCTCGATGCCCTCCTCGACCAACGCAACCGCGATCCATGTCGCACCGGCATCGAGGGCCGCTCGCGCCGTGGCCACGCTGCCATGGCCATACCCATCGGCCTTCGTAACAGCACAAACCTGGGCCGGCGCAGCACGGGCCACGAGCCGTTCGACATTACGGCCGATGGCGCCAAGGTCGACAGTTGCTTCGGTTGGGCGCATAACAATGCTCCGGGATGGATCAGGCAGCGAAACGAAGCGTCAAAGCGCACGTGTTGCTCAACAAGACGCTAGCAGCGTGTCGAAAAACACATACCGCACGACACGACACCGCCATTGTTCAGTCGCCTGCCAGTGTCCTGTCCACTACTTATAGTGTCGAGGCAACGGCCCTCTGCGTCCCAGCTGCGGTCCCGAAATGTAATGTCAACGCGAGGAGCAGCGATTCCCGCGGCCGTGTGGGCAGTCCTCCTGAAGCTTTACGAAGAACACAGGTTTAGTCGCAGATACGTCGATTTCGAGCGTCTATGACGTCCTGATGATCGAGACCGTGATGGACGCACGCTTAGACGTCGTTCGTTCGCCAGTGGTCGGCTATGAGAACCGCAGGTCGCACCAGCAGTTCGTCGAGCGGGATCACTGTCAATGGTGTCTCATCAAACGAGGCCTCGGTCTCCAATACCGCATCGCGAATCTGGTCGTAACGGCCGTGATATGCCTGCAGAACAGCCCTTACCAGATTCGGTGTTAGCGAATCGGCGAGCTTGATATAGAGCAGCGTAATGCCAACCGTTTCGGTGTCTTTTACCTCGGGCACAAAAACGATCAACCGTTGGTCTCGGCGCCCCCTTGTGATTAGCACCCGGCATTCCGTTGCGACTCGATGTTTTGTACCGCGCAGCACCGGATCGATGTCAACACGCGAGGCGATACCCACCGATATTCCGCCTCGATCAATGATGGAAATGGTCGCACCGTCACCGACCACATCGCCTTGTATCGAATAGCGAGTGAAGCCGAGCACTTCGACTACTGCAGCGTCGATGCCTGCGAGGGTGCGCAATGTGCTGTAGGTAAGAGCGTCACGAGATGCGCCGGCCTCGATTGTCCTGGCCACCAGTGGCACGTGCAAAAGGCTTTCATCGGTGCGGCTGATGCCGACCGTCACCGTCTTGGCCTGATGCTTGATGGCGTCGATAGGACGTGTCAGCTCGTCGATGGCCTTGGCTACTACCCTCGCCAGGTCATCAATCACGACCGCTGGGGTTCCGACCTTGCCGAAGTCAAGCCCGTAGGACCCAAGCTCGGCTACACCAGACGCATACCGCAAAAGAAGCGCCATATCGACAGCGGTCGAACTAGAAAGATGACCGTTATAGCGGTGTTTGCGCAGGCCGTCGCCAAATATCGAACGAGCCTGCGTAATCGCCGGCTGAATGCGAGCGAGCATGTCAGACCCGTAGCTATCGGGCTGCGATGCAACCTCAGCGTCGATGGCCGCACGAAGCTTGCGCAGCGACATAGCGAGCGAGTCGATGGCCAAGGCGGCCTCGTAGCCGAATAGGTGACCAACAAGTGCCGAGAGCACGAAGCCAAGTTCAGGTTCAACTACCGGAACACTGATCACATCGGTTGTACCGAAGCGATTCTCGTCGGCAGCAGCAATCACGACCGGCGTGGCTTTGTGTGCCCGAAAAATCGCAACTTCCTTGACGGCATCGTCGGCAGTGCTGCCCTGCAGACCTGCCGCACAAACCAGGATCAGCGGCTCAGACGAAAGATCGATGTGCTTCTTGTCTTCGATGCTGTCGCATGCGATTGCCTTGTAACAAAGCTCGCTGAGCTTGACGCGAACTTCTTCGGCAGCAATGCGGTTGCTACCACTGCCAACAATTGCCCAGTACTGCTTACTGGGGGCAAGTCGAGCTGCGACTTCGCCGATGTGTTCGCGTGACGCAATGACAGACTCCATGGCCTGGGGAAGGTCCGCTAAGCCAGCCAGGACTCGTTGTGTCATAGCGTGGGCGCCGCTTGGTCGACCAATTTGATCAGCAATTGCGGTCGCGAGAAGGAAGCCCGCTGCGATCTGGCTATAGAAGGCCTTGGTCGATGCAACACTCATTTCGACGTCTCGGCCATCACTTGTATAAAGCACCCCATCTGCCTTGTCGGTCAGATCGCTTCCACGTCGATTGACGATGCCGATCACCGAGGCACCGCGCTCGCGGGCAAGGTCGACGGTCCGATTGGTGTCGGTCGTGGTCCCTGACTGGCTTACGGCAACGATGAGCACGTCGCTCATGTCAGATTCCAAACCAAAGCCAGACAGTTCGGTAGCCAGGTCATAGCTGACTTGCAGACGCTTGCCATCGACTTGGGCTGCTAATGCCTCGGCAAACGAGCGAGCCGCAATAGCAGCGGTTCCTTGACCAATACCCAAAACACGTGTGATGGCGCCGCCGGCGAGCGACTGGCGAACAGCCGCTGGCAACGTCCCGTCGCTGACTTGGACCTGATAGTTGCCGTCAGTTTCGGTGAGCTTGCCGCTCAACGTGTTGCGGAACGAATTCGGCGCTTCGGAGATCTCTTTGAGAAGAAAGTGTGGATACCCGGCCCGGTCGATATCGCTAGTAGTGATCTCAGCCGTCACAACGTCGTGCTCAAGCATTGGCAGCGGTGTGCCGTCGTAACTCTGACGAGACAACCCGCGTAACGTGCCAGCTTCGTTCCGATCCAAAGTCAGGATCTGACCACGAGCAGATGCCGGGTTCGTCGGATCAACCGGGGTTTCACCATCGAGCCGCACATAGTTCGACGTCAACTCAACCACGCCATAGGGCTCGCTAGCCACGACATAGGTGTCTTCGGCCAGGCCCACATAGAGGGCCTGCCCGCTGCCACGCTGAGCTAGCCGCAACATATCTGGTTCATGCGCTCCAGCCAAGGCAATAGCGACCGAGCCGTCAAACGAAGCGACGCAGGAGCGGAAGGCCTCGGTGGTGTCTTGTCCACCGCGGACTCGATCAGCTACCAGCGATGGGATGACCTTGGCATCAGTCGTGATCGTCGTGGGGTAGTTCAAGCCAGCTTCAGCGGCCAGATCGGCGTAGTTGTCAACGTCACCGTTCAGCGCCGCCACGAAATACGGGTCGTTCCCGTGTCCGTCGACGTCACTGTTTACCGGATGGGCATTTGCTTGGCTGATGATGCCAACGCTGGCCCACCGGGTGTGGCCCACGACCATGACCTGTGTGCCTTCGTTGCCGAGGAGTTGGGACAAAAGTTCGTCAGCAGCGATCGCCCTGCGCAGTGCATCTGTGTTGTCGCCCAGGTCACCGATCTCGGCCGATTCCTTATAAACGAAACTGACGACATCGCCGACGCGACGAACGGCATTGTTCACGAACGAGGGGTCACCGCTGCGCTCTGAGATTGCGCGAGCCAAAGCGGGTTCATCAAGGTTCTCGCCATGTCCGCTTACGAACAGGTGTAATCCGAGCGAATCTCGCCCACGAACTTCGAGCCGATCCAGTGCCGACAAGGCGTCGTGTACCGAACACAACGCCGCTATCTGGCTACGAGATCCGACGGAACCACCGAGTGTCTTGATTCCGTCGGGAACGCTGAGACGATCGCGCAACACGGCCCACAAAGTGTCCTTGACCGAGCGGCGAGCGGCGTTGAGGCCCTCAGCGATCACGATGCCGCGTTCGAAGGCTTTGTCGGCCGCCGAGGCCAACGCATCTACTAGCGGTTCCAATTGGGCAGTTACTTCAAATACAAGTCCTGGCAATTGCAAAAGTGCAATAGCGCCAGGGACACCCAGCAACAGAGCATTTAATTCTTGTAGCGACCGCCCGCACTCGTTCAAGGCTTCGACGCTGTCAGCATCGAAAGCCTTAGTCGCGCCGTTCGCCAGCGTCAACACTTGAGCTGCTGTCGGTACAGCACGAGTCGATGGTCGACGGATAATGGCAACAATTCCGCACATACGTCACGAATCCTAGGATGTCGACGAGCGAGGAAGTGTGCAGCTGCTCGTCATATCGCTAAAGGCTCTGCGGAACCCGCCCCCGAGGATGTCCTTGCTGCAGCGGGCCGAGGTAACAGCGCCAACCCCTGCGTGTCTCTCACGACACACCGTTTGGGTGTCACCATCTGTTCTGGCGCAGACGATGAGCATGCCGCACTAGGCGAGTTCTTGGACCGCAGCGCACAGCTCATCACAGGCGCTCTGGGCAAGTGCTTTCTCGGAGGCCTCGACCATGACACGGACAACAGGCTCGGTACCTGACGCCCGGACCAGCACACGCCCCTGGTCGCCGAGTCGGTTCTGAACCGTCTCGATCTCGACGGACAGCCTTTGAGCGATATCTGGCATCTTCGCGGTCACACCGACATTCTGCAACACCTGTGGAAATACGACCATGGCCGCCCTCGCCAGATCGTGGAGCGAGCGGTCTGAGCGCTTCATCAGAGCCAGTAATTGCATCCCACTAAGAAAACCATCACCGGTACCACCGTGATCGGTGAAAATTAGATGGCCCGATTGTTCACCACCAAGGTTGGCGCCCAACCGATCAAGCGCCATCAAGACGTTGCGGTCACCGACCGGCGTAACTTCTACCGCGATCTCAGCGGCATCCATGGCCCGCAGCAAGCCGAGGTTCGACATGACCGTGACCACCAGTTGGGATCCGGCCAGCATTCCTCGTCGATCCATATCGAGAGCAAGCATGGCCATGATCTGGTCGCCGTCGACAATTCTTCCGTGGTGGTCCACAGCAAGTAGTCGGTCGGCATCGCCATCAAGGGCTAGGCCAACGTCGGCGCCAGTGGCCACCACGGCTTGTGCCAGGCTCTGCGGGTGCGTCGACCCACACGCTTCATTGATATTACGACCATCGGGTCGGTTGTAAAGAGCCGTGACTTGGACACCCGAGTCGGCCAAAGCGGGCGGAACTACATGGCTGGCTGATCCATTGGCGCAGTCGACGACAACATGGAGCCCAGCAAGGTCGACGTCGACTGAGCCGCGCACAACGCGGACCCAATCCCCGATCTCGTCCTGAATCGACGTAAGGCCAGGAAGGATGTCGTCGTCCTGTGATTCGAACGTCGCCGCGGTGGCGTCCAGTTCTGCCAGGCGAGCCTCGATCGCAGCCTGATCAGCATCGCTAAGCTTTGATCCCTGCGGGCTAAATAGTTTGATGCCATTGTCGTACCAGGGATTGTGCGATGCCGAAACCACGGCGCCGACTGCACTGTGCTGTCCAGCGACGAACGCAATCGCTGGTGTCGGCGCGACACCAAGGTCGAGGGCGTTAACGCCGCCCGTAGCCAAGCCTGCCGCTAACGCAGCGGTCAGAGCCGGTCCGGACTCGCGGGTATCTCGGCCGACAACCGCTTCTGTGCCACCAAAAACGTCGGCGGCAGCGCGTCCTATAAGGAACGCGTCTGCCAACGACAATTCTTCGAAGACGCGACCGCGAACTCCGTCGGTGCCGAACTTGATTGTGGCCACAGAGGCGTGGTCGAGCGACTAGCGCTTCGAGTACTGCGGTGCCTTACGTGCCTTCTTGAGACCGGCCTTCTTGCTTTCCTTCTTACGAGGATCGCGGCGCAGGTGGCCAGCCTTCTTCAGGACATCGCGACGTTCGGGGTCGAGTTCGACCAAACCACGAGCGATCCCTAGGCGCAATGCGCCAGCCTGGCCGGCAACGCCGCCACCGTGGATCGACGCGTGCACATCGTACATGCCCGTCGCTTCGGCAACTGCGAACGGAGCCATAGCGCCATTACGCACAGCTGCCAGCGGGAAGTACTCAGCGTCGGTCTTGCCGTTGATGACAACGACGCCATCACCAGGGAACAGACGAACACGGGCGACCGCACGCTTACGGCGACCTGTTGCTTGAACGAGAAATGACATAGCTAGCTCCTCAGACCTTGTCTTCGGCCCGCGCAGCACGGGCGTTAGCGAGCACTAGCTCGTTGGGCTTCTGTGCGGTGTGCGGGTGCTCAGCACCCGCGTAGACCTTGAGCTTGGTTGCCATCTGGGCACCCAAACGATTGTGTGGCAGCATGCCAGTGATCGACTTGCGCACCGTGTCGGCAGGCTTCTCTTTCAGAAGATCGCCGTACGAACGAGTCGTAAGACCACCCGGGTAACCCGAGTGGCGGTAGACCATTTTGTCGGTCAGTTTGTTACCGGTCAAGACGATCTTGTCAGCGTTGATCACAATGACATGGTCGCCCGTGTCAGCGTGTGGCGCGAAGATCGGCTTGTGTTTGCCGCGCAGAATGCGGGCAACCTCGGTAGCCATACGACCAAGGACCAGGCCTTCGGCATCGACCACGAACCATTCACGTTCGATATCGCTTGGTTTAGGGGTGAAAGTCTTCACGGTGTCTCCGTACGCAGCACTTAGAACGATAAAAGCCCGAAGCTGAGGGGGCCAGTCCCAAAGGTTACGAGCGAGAAGCCCGGATTCCGACCCAGAAGTGCCAAACGTCTCTTGTGGATTATCTATCCGTGCAAGAATCTTTAGATTCTGGGAACCATTCATCCCGGTCAGAACGTCAGAGGCACATGAAGTCTTTACCGAATCTCTCAAGGATTCTTGCCGGACTCATCGTTCTAGCGCTGTTGGCTACGGCATGTAATAGCGACCCAAGCGATACAAGTAGTGCGAATCCAGACCCCGATTCAGATCAAAACAACACTCAGGATGAGGGCAACGACCGGAGCGGTAGTACTCGTGGTGGTGGCAGCGAGTTAGCGGCCCAACAGATGTGGCCGCGCATCGACGATTCCGGCGATACCCAAGTCATCATCACGTTGGACAACGCCTCGGGTAATCAAGCCGAGACCATCGAACGCGAGGCCCCGCTTGAAGGTGATCCTCTCACTACCGGCGGTGTTGCCCAGCTCCTGAATGAGTTTCCTGACCTAGAAGAGGGAAGGACCGAACAAGTCGACTTCAACCGGCCGCCCAACACTCGCCCTCGCCCCCGGCCGGGTTCGACTGTAGAGGCGCTATTTCCACCTCCTGTCGATGCGCAAGCCCCTGAAACTCCAAACGGGCCCCTTGAGGTACTGCGCTTCCAACCTGAAGGTCCGGTCGATCTTGCGCCTTTTATCTCAGTGACCTTCAACCAGCCCATGGTGAGCTTGTCCACCGTGTCGCAGATCGAGGACGCCGAAACACCGATCACGATCACGCCAGAAATGCCAGGCCGATGGATCTGGCTTGGGACCAAAACCGTGCGATTCGAGTATGGCCCTGGCGCAATCGACCGCATCCCCGCCGCAACCCGCTATGTCGTTCGAGTGCCCGCCGGAACCGTGGCTGCCAACGGTGCCGAGCTCGCAGACGACATCGAGTTCGAATTCTCGACGCCGACACCACATGCCGAGTCGGTCACGCCGATGCATGAGTCCCTCTCGACAGAACCGGTCTTCTTCATCCAGTTTGACCAACGCGTCAATTCTGAGGCCGTCCTCGGCGTCATCGACCTCTATGCAAACGGCAACGATGTATCGATACGACTCGCCACTGGTGACGAGGTCAGCGGAGACAACCAGATCGCAAGCTTGGCCGAAAACGCTCTGGTCGATCGTTGGGTTGCGGTGCGACCGGTCGAGCCATTGCCCACCAACGCGGTAATCCGGTTGGATATCGGCCCCAAGGTGCCGTCAGCCGAGGGCCCAGAAACCTCCTCTGACATCAGCTCACATTCGGGCCGTACCTATGGCCCCTTCCGTGTCACCGATGCTTACTGCGACTATGGCGACCAATGCGAGCCGGGTAGCTCGTTCCAGATCCAAATGTCCAACCCCATCGACGCCGACATCTTCAGACCCGACATGATCACCGTCAAACCAGCCATTCCTGGCATGCAGATTCGCGTCAATTGGAACCAGATCACGGTGCAAGGGCTCACTGCAGGCCGCACTGACTATCAGGTGACGGTCGGGGCCGACCTCACCGATATCTACGCACAAGAACTAGCCGAGCCCATGATCGAAGAGTTCCAGGTCGGCGATGCACAGCCCGCACTCTTTCGCCCAGGTCGCTCCTTGGTGACCTTAGATCCAATCGTCGACAACCAGCAGTTGGGCGTGACCTCGATCAACAACGAAGAGCTCGACATCACCGTTTACCAGGTCGATCCAGTTAGGGACTGGCAGACGTTCAACGAGAACCACTGGGCGATAGCTCGCGGCGAGCACACCGCTAACTGGGCGATACTCGATGAACGCCGGGTAACCGCCACCGGAGAAGACAACACGTTCACCGAGACTGCAATTGATCTGTCGTCCCAACTTGCAATCAGCTCACACCTCGTGGTGGTTGTCGGCCCGTCACGCCGCAATCCGGACGATTGGCGCAACGAACCATTCGCTGTTTGGGTGCAAAACACCAAGCTCGGGTTAGACGCCATCACCGACAACCAACAAGCCGTCGCCTGGGTAACAGACCTGACTACCGGCGAGAGTGTGCCCGGCGCGACCGTCGAAATTATTGGTGGTTCATCAGCCACGACCGATGCCGATGGAATCGCCAAACTCCAACTGGCCGACCGGGCCAGCGGCATGCTCGCCAAAGCCGGTGGCGACGTCGCACTTATCGGAGAGTTCTGGGCGCAACCCTGGGATCGCACCGATCAACTCCGTTGGTACATCATTGAGGATCGCGGCCTGTATAAGCCAGGTGAAACCGCCAGCCTGAAGGGCTGGGTACGCCAGGCTGACTTCGACGTCCCGGCCGATCTTTCACTTCCTTCAGCAGGCGGCACCGTCACCTGGCTTGCTAACGATGAGTTCGGCAACGAAATCGGTTCAGGCAAGGTCGACCTAAGCCCTCAGGGTGGTTTTGACTTGGAGGTAGAGCTACCCGATGACATCACTCTTGGCAGTGCCACGGTGCAGTTCAGTACAAACGCCTTCCGCGGCGCAGACAACGCCAGCACTTGGCATGTGCTACGTGTCCAAGAGTTCCGACGTCCAGACTTTGAGGTCACTGCCGAAGTAGCTGGCTCGGGCCCGTATCTTGCCGGTACAACGTTTGCCATCAACGCCCAGGCTGACTACTTCGCTGGCGGCGCAATCGCTTCGTCACCAGTTGGCTGGAACGTAAGCGGCAATGTGACGAGCTACTCACCACCGAACTGGCCGGAATATAGCTTCGGGATCTGGGTCCCATGGTGGCTCTCATTCAACGAATTCGCATTCACGGACGAGCCTTTCGATGGCGGTGGGGGCTTTGGCGGTGGCACTAACGAGTTCTTCAGCGGCACCACTGATGCAGGCGGCGAACATGGCTTGGACATCACTATCGACACCGAAGGAAAGCCGCGACCTGTACGCGTCACCGCCTCTGCCACAGTCACTGATGTGACCCGTCAGTCGATCACTGGATCTGCGTCGGCATTGGTTCACCCAGCTGACCTCTATGTCGGCATAAAGGGAGCGCGCACGTTCGTGCAAGCAGGCGAACGCCTAGATCTCGACTTGATCGTGACCGACATCGACGGCATCGTCGTCTCCGGCCAAACGGTCACGGTCGAATCAGTTCGCCTCGAATGGCAGTTCCAAAGCGGCTCATGGACCGAGGCTGAGATTCCCGACGAAGTGTGTGAAGTCACCAGCGCCGACGACGCAACGGTGTGTTCATTCCGCCCTTCTGAGGGCGGGCGTTACCGTATGTCAGCTACCGTTACTGACTCGTCGGGCCGCACCAACCTGAGCGAACTCACCCGCTGGGTGGCCGGCGGCGAACGTCGCACCAGTCGACGCGTCGATCTCGAAGAGTTGACCCTGATCCCTAATGGCCAGGACTACCAACCGGGTGACACGGCAGAGATCCTTGTGCAGTCGCCATTTGTCGATGCCCACGGCTTGCTCGTCGTCTCCCGAGGCACCATTGACCGCATCGAGACAATCGAATTCGACGACGCGGGCACAGCAATCGTACAGCTGCCCATTACCTCAGACGACATCCCGGGCCTTGGGCTGCAGTTCGAAGTTGTGGGCACCGCAGAGCGTTCCTCGAACGACCAGATAAATCCGTCACTTCCGGCTCGTCCTGCCTACGCCTCTGGGCGACTCACGCTGAACGTTCCCGCCGATGAACGTGAACTCACCATCGACGTCGCGCCGCGCCTGGCCAAGCTCGTACCCGGCGCCGCAACCAAGCTTGATATTGTCGTCACAGACGCGGACGGCGAACCCGTGGCCGATGCGGAACTCGCCGTAATAATCGTCGACGAAGCTGTTCTTTCGTTGACCAACTACCAGCTGCACAATCCGCTCGATGCCTTCTATGCCCGCAACAGCGGACCGGGCCAGGTATTCCGAGGCCGAGCGACTCTGTTGTTGTCGGACCCTGCCACGATCTTCGACGGCAGCAACACCAACGGCGGCGCTCAGGACGAAATGCTGGCGGGTGGATTCGCTCGCGCTGAGGACGGCGCTGTCGAATTTTCTATGCTTGCCGCTCCGGAGACAGCGCTTGCCGCTCCGGAGGCAGCCATCGAACTGCGTACCAACTTTAATGCGCTGGCTGTGTTCGAGCCCGAGGTCACAACCAACAGCTATGGGCGCGCCGTTATTGACGTGCCCCTTGCCGACAATTTGACTCGGTATCGCGTGATGGTTGTCGCTACCGCCGGCCCAACCCATGCAGGAACGGGCGAGTCGAACATCACTGCTCAACTACCCGTAACAGTCCGACCTACTCCCCCACGGTTCGCCAACTTCGGTGACGTCTTTGAGTTTCCCGTCATCGTGCAGAACACCACGGACGAACCGCTCGATATCGACGTTGCGTTGCGCTCCACCAACCTGAGCATCAATGGCCGGGCCGGCACCACCGTCACCGTGCCAGCCAACGATCGGGTCGAAGTCCGCTTCCACGTTTCAGCGGTCGAAGCTGGTCTCGCCCAGTATCTGGTCGTTGCATCGGCTGGCCTACTTACCGATGCAGTCGAAGGCGAGTTTCCGGTCTATACGCCGGCTACCGCTGAGGCGTTCGCTACTTATGGCTTCATCGACAGCGGCAGTATTGCGCAACCGTTTACCGAGCCACAGGATGTGTTCCCGCAGTTCGGTGGGCTCGAGATCTCCACATCGTCCACAGCAATTGCTTCGCTCACCGATGCACTGTTGTACCTCAGCGACTACCGGTACGAAAATAGCGACGCATTCGCTTCTCGAATCATCGCCATCGTGTCGCTCGACGACATCTTGACGGCGTTCGATGCCGAAGGCTTGCCGTCACCCGACGAGTTGCGTTCGGTGATCAACAATGACATCAACCGCTTGTCGAGCATGCAAAACAACGACGGCGGTTTCCCCTACTGGCGTCGAGGTCGCGAGTCGATTCCCTACAACACTGTGCAAGCAACCCATGCGCTCGTGCTGGCTAAGCAAGAGGGAAACGCCGTTGACGAGCAGGTACTGGAAGACGCCAAATTCTATCTAGCCAACATCGAGGACTTCTATCCAGACTGGTACCACGAGTCAACCAGGCGATCGATCTCGGCCTACGCATTGCACGTGCGCTTCTTAGCTGGAGATCGCGACATCTACAAGGCGACGAGCCTCTACAAGCGAGCGGGCGGCGATATCGAACTTGACGTCGCTGCATGGCTCTGGCCGGTCGTAGCTAACACTGAACTCGACAATGCCATCGAACTGCTGTTGAACAACCGGGTCACCGAAACACCAGATGCAGCCACGTTCGCTACGAGTTACGGCGAACAGGCCTACGTGTTTTTGCACTCAGACCGCCGCACCGATGCAATCGTGCTCGACGCGTTGATCGCTCAGCGGCCTGACAGCGACCTAGTAACCAAGACGCTCACTGGCTTGTTGGCGGCCAGAGACCATTACGGCCATTGGCGCAATGCGCAGGAAAACAGCTTCGTGTTACTTGCCGGTTCTGCGTACTTCCATAGGTTCGAGAGCGTCGACCCTAACTTCATCGCTCGGGCCTGGCTCGGCGAGACGTACACCCTCGAACACGCCTACGAGGGCCGAGTGACCGACCGCAACCTAACAGTGGTACCCATGGCCCAACTCATCGACGTCGGCGACACCAACATCGTGCTGTCACGCGACGGTATCGACGGCCGGCTCTACTACCGACTCGGCCTGCGATACGCACCCATTGACTTCGACCTTGACGCACGAGACCAAGGCTTCGTCGTCCAACGCACGTACGAGGCGATCGACGACGACACCGATGTTGTACGCAATAACGACGGTACCTGGGCTGTTCGAGCTGGAGCTCGAGTGCGGGTGCGCCTAACGATGGTCGTCGATAGCCGCCGCACTCATGTTGCCCTGATCGATCCGATCCCTGCTGGATTCGAAATAGTGAATTCAGCATTAGCGACCAGCGAACCAGCCCCCCAGGCCGATCCCAGCGAGACCGCTTCGAATCGTTTCTGGTGGTCCCGATGGTTCGAGCATCAGAACCTGCGCGATGATCGGGCCGAAGCATTCTCAACATGGTTGGGCGCCGGCTCCTACGAGTACACCTACATTGCTCGAGCAACTACGCCTGGCACGTTCGTGACTCCTCCAGCGAGAGCCCAACAGATCTACGAACCAGAAGTTTTCGGCCGCTCCGCTTCTACGACGGTCACCGTCACAGACTCTTAGGGCCACCCCTGCGAGTCGTAGCGTCTATTCAATGGCCACCTGTGCCCTTTGTCATGTTCCCAAGCCGCAGTCCCGGACCAGCAGTAGCGGTTCTTGCAGCCTGGCAAGGATCGCAGATCGCTCACAGAACTATCCACAAGGTCAACCGAGTAGAACACTTCATATTTGTGGACCTAGGGCGCGGCTACCGCGCCATTGGGTCCACTGATTCTGAAGTGGCCTTTAATCTGCTTGACTAACGAGATGAAGATCACACCGTTCGCCGTCGAACAATGGATGAACGAATACGAGAATCATTGCGAATACAACCTCGCTGAAACCTGCGTCGAGTCCCTTACCGTTGAAGAGCTCCTCAACCTGGCTGACCTCGGCCGGAACGCACTCGACGACATCTTGTCGATGAAGTTGACCTACGGACCTATCGAAGGCTCAGAGCGGCTACGCACCGCCATCGCAGCGTTATACGACAATGTCGCCGTCGAAAATGTGCTCGTAACCCATGGAGCCATCGGAGCGAACAAGCTCGTCCACGAGACCCTGGTTGAGGCGGGCGACATTGTCATCTCGGTACAACCGACCTACCAGCAGCACTATTCAATCCCGGCCAGCTACGGCGCTGACGTCAGAATTCTTAGCCTGCGAGCCGACAACGGCTATCTGCCCGACATCGGCGAGCTACGAGAAATGGCAACACCCGACACAGCCTTGATTGCAATCAACAACCCGAATAATCCGACCGGTTCGTTGATGAACACCGCCATGCTCGCCGAGATCGCACAAATCGCAGCAGCTAATGGGGCCTACGTCCTATGTGACGAGGTCTACCGCGGGACTGACCAAGCAGGCAGCGGCACCTCCACCTCGATTGTCGACCTCTCAGACCATGGGATCAGCACCGGAAGCATGTCCAAGGCCTTCTCGCTCGCCGGGTTACGCCTGGGTTGGATCGCTGCTCGCGTCGAGGTGATCAAGGCAGCCGAGCTCCACCGCGACTACAGCACCATCAGCGTGGGCATGATCAATGACTTCCTCGCAGCAATTGCACTCGAGCACGCCGACACCATCCTCGGGCGCAGCCGTTCCATCACTCGGACCAACCTGGCCATCTTGAGCGACTGGGTCGACGCTGAATCGCGCATTAGCTGGATCAAGCCGCAGTCTGGCACAACCGCATTGCTTCGCTTCGACGCTGACTTGTCGTCACGCGATTTTTGCACTGCACTGCTACGCCAAACGGGTGTGCTATTCATGCCTGGCAGTGCACTCGAATCTGAGGGCTCGGTGCGTATTGGCTATGCCAACAACGAACAGATCCTGCGCGATGGCCTCGCTCAGGTCTCCATCTTTCTCGCACATCTGTAAACCGCTAGCGCCACTAGCCGCACCGCTAGCGGGTCAATACGTCACCTGGAGAAGGAAAAGCCCATGGGGCGGGGCTACCCGTTGGACTGCCTTGCGATCCTTAGCTTCAAGAATGCTCGGAACGTCGCTAACCGCCAATACTCCGAGGCCAACATCCACGCACATCCCGGTGATCGAACGCACCATCTGTTGACAAAACGACGAGGCAGCAATCACTAGCTGGATCTCATCGTCGGGCTGACGAGTCCACCCGACCGATCGCAGCGTACGAGTACGCGGCTTCTCGACTCGCTGGTCGCCAAACACTTCAAACTGGCGGCGACAGAACGAACTAAAATCGTGGGTTCCCAACAAAAGTTGCCCTGCGGCCTGCATCTGATCAACGTCCAGGGGTAACGACACCCGCCATGTGTAGTCCTTCCGAAAGGGATCGGGTAGCCGCCTATTCAAAATCCGGTACCGGTACGACCGCCCCTTGCACGAGAAACGAGCGTCAAAGTCGTCAGCCACCAGCTGTACATCGCTGACCACTATGTGCGGCCTACACAGCGAGTTCAGCGATGTCCGCAAGGCCTCCAGAACGACCGGCTTATCTGTATCAAACGACACAACCTGGACGAGCGCATGGACACCGGCATCTGTGCGGCCAGCACACACGATCGGGACAGAATGCTGGAGCACTTTTTCCAAAGCATCACGCAAAGCACCCCCAACGGTAGGAACACCTTCGTTGGGAGCGAACCCGCGAAAGGGCCGTCCGTCATAACTCAACTGAAGTCGATACCTAGCCATCGATTCAGAATCTATCTGCAGAGTGGTGCCACAAAACGGGTCGCACGGTCACGTTCATGGAGCTACGGCGGGCTACTCGCGCCAGGTTTCCCGAATCGCCTCGTTGAGAAGAAAAAAATGGACCCCACAACACACATCAAAACGCGGAAACGCCCCCGCACCAAGTACAGGGGACGATTACCGGTTTTTTGATCCACACACACTGAAGTGCGACGAGGTCACACAACAGCAGTATCGGATCAGACAGGATCAGGCGGACACCGGAACGGTGAGGCCTCCGGACCCGCAGAACTAGACGAGTTCAATCCGCGCCATGGGAGCCTTGTCACCGCTACGTGGACCAAGCTTCAGGATACGGGTGTAACCGCCAGGACGATCGACATACCGAGGGCCGACCTCATCAATCAGCTTCTGAGCAATCTCACGATCATCCAGGAACTTGAGTAGCTGACGGTGGTTATGTAGCCCGCCTTTTTTCGCCTTCGTGATCATCTTCTCAGCGATCGGGCGCATGGCTCGAGCCTTAGCCTCGGTCGTCTCGATAGCCTCTGCGGCGACGAGCGACGAGACCAAATTGGCCATCATCAGCTTTTGGTGTTGCGAGCTACCACCGAAACGGCGGCCCTTTTTGGGAGTTGCTGGCATGGGGAATCAGCTCCGGGTTGCGAGCGAAAGTCCACGCTCGTCAAGCTTCTGGGCAACCTCGTCGAGCGACTTCTGACCAAAGTTGGTGATTGCCAACAGATCATCGATCGACTTCTCGAGCAGCTCGCCAATGGTATTGACCTGAGCACGCTTGAGACAGTTACGGGGGCGTTCGGAAAGTTCGAGATCCTCGATAGGGAGATCAAGGTCGGGCGAACCGCTAGCGGTTGCCGTGGCCTCGGCCAGTTCGAGTCCTTCAGGCTCGTCGCTCATCTCTTCGACAAGCTGCACGATGCTACGTAGCGTTGCACCGGCCGAAGCCAAAGAATCACGAGGCGAGATCGAACCATCGGTCTGAATGTCGAGCACCAGACGGTCATAGTTCGTCGACTGCTCAACGCGTGCAGCTTCAACATTGAAGCTGACACGGCGAACAGGCGAGAAGATCGCATCGACCGGAATGAGGCCAATGGCGCCACCGGTGTCTTGATCGGCGGCTGACAGGTAGCCAGCGCCGCGCTCGATCGTGAGATCGCATGCAAGACGTGCCTTCTCGTTGAGCGTTGCAATGACCAAGTCCGGGTTGAGAATCTCAACCTCGGGGGTGGTCTGCAGATCAGCAGCTGTAACCGTTGCCGGTCCTGCTACGTCAAGGCGAACCACTATTGGTTCATTGCTGTGGCTGATCAACACCACGTCTTTAATATTGAGGATGATGTCTGTGACATCTTCCGCAATACCCGGAAGCGTATCGAATTCGTGCAAAGCACCATCGATACGAATCTGGGTAATCGCTGCACCAGGAATCGACGACAGCAACGTGCGCCGTAACGAGTTTCCTAGCGTATGACCGAACCCCGGCTCAAGGGGTCCAATCGCAAATTTTTGCCGGTTAGTCGATTCGTCGTTGACGGCATCGACAGTCGGTCGTTGAATGACAAGCATCCGTTAGTCACCTCGGGGTTTGGAGGACTATGTCCTGCAGTCACGCAGGAGAAGTCGCTTTACTTGCTGTACAACTCGACGATCAATGATTCCCGAATGGGAACATCAATCTGTTCGCGGATCGGACGTGAACGGACGGTGGCTTCCCAGCCCTCGCCTGCCATGTCAATCCACGCCGGCGCCGGACGGTCAACGACGTCGTTATTCCACTGGAACGTATGATTGTCTTTGCTCTTTGGACGAACGGTGACAACATCACCCTTACGCAGGCGGTAGCTACAGATGTCGACACGACGGCCGTTTACATCGATGTGGCCGTGGTTCACGAACTGGCGAGCCTGTGAGCGGGTTGCTGCCCAGCCGACTCGATAGACGAGATTGTCAAGTCGCAGTTCAAGGAACTGCAACATGTTCTCACCTGTCACGCCTTGGCTACGGTTCGCCTCTTTGTAGAGGTTGCGAAACTGACGCTCGGTCAGGCCGTAGGTGAAGCGAGCCTTCTGCTTTTCTTGCAGCTGGATCAGGTATTCAGAGACATTGCCGCGGCGGCGGGTGCGCCCGTGTTCGCCTGGCGGGTATGGGCGCTTGTCAAGAGCGACAGCCTCGCCCTTGGTTCCCCAAATGTTGGTGCCGAGACGGCGCGCTACGCGTGCCTTTGGACCGGTATAACGAGACATCAGCCCCTCCGACGCTTTGGTGGGCGGCAACCATTGTGAGGAACCGGCGTAACATCTTTGATGCCGGTGACCTCGATGCCGAGATTTTGAATTGAACGGATGGCGGTTTCGCGACCCGAACCCGGACCGGTGACTTCGACATCGGCCTTACGGAGGCCCTGTTCCATTGCCTTACGGGCTGCCGACTCGGCTGCCGTCTGCGCTGCGAACGGGGTGCTCTTACGAGAACCCTTGAAGCCGGCGCTACCGGCCGAGGCCCAGGCAATCACATTGCCGCCCTGGTCGGTAATCGAAATAATCGTATTGTTGAATGAGCTCTTGATGTGCACCACGCCGTAAGGCACGTTGCGACGCTCTTTGCGCTTCGCCATTACTTCATTACCTTCTTCTTGCCCGCAATAGCCTTCTTAGGACCCTTGCGAGTACGAGCGTTGGTGTGAGTGCGCTGGCCACGTACTGGCAGGCCACGACGGTGGCGGATGCCTTGGTAGCAACCGATTTCCATCTTGCGCTTGATGTCTTGCTGGACCTCACGTCGGAGGTCACCTTCAACGCGGAGGTTGCCTTCGATATAAGAGCGGAGATTAGCGATGTCTTGATCGTCTAGATCCCGAACTCTAATGCTTTCATCGATGTCACATGCGGCCAGCACCTGCTTCGAGGTGGTGAGTCCGATGCCAAAGAGATAAGTAAGGGAGATTACAACGCGCTTTTCACGCGGAATGTCTACGCCTGCAATACGTGCCATGTTCTAGCCCTGCCGTTGCTTGTGTCGAGGGTTGGTGCAGATGACTTGGATGCGACGGTGCCGACGAATAATTCGGCACTTATCACACATTTTTTTGACGCTGGGTCGTACTTTCATTTGCTACTCAGGTTCGAGATAGAGGGTGGAGGTGTCTGAAGCTTCAGCGTCTACTGAGTTCAGGTGGTACCGGGGATTAGCCGCTACTTGTAGCGGTAAGTAATGCGACCCCGCTTGAGGTCATAGGGGGTCAATTCGACTTGCACCTTGTCACCAGGCAGGATGCGAATGTAATGCATTCGCATTTTGCCGGAGATGTGGGCGAGCAGTTCGTGGCCATTATCGAGTTCGACCCGGAACATGGCGTTGGGCAGGCTTTCAGTAACCGTGCCCTCCATCAATATTGCGTCTTCTTTTGTAGCGATGATGCTTACTTTCCATTCAGGGTTGGGATGACGAATTCAGGCACTTTGCCGACGCCTATCCCGCTGCGCGGCAAACACAAGCCGACGCGCGCAAACGACTATCTTATTCCCCGTTATCTCCTTCTCCAACCTCGACACCTGCTATACAAGCATCGAGTGCCGTCTTAACCCGTGCGAAGACGTCGTCTTCGCCTCCAAGACCGTCGACTTGTCGCAAAAGACCCCGCTCGTCAAACCAGTCCAGCAACGGGCGAGTCTGAGATTCGTAAAGGCCTAGTCGCTTAGCGATCGCCGCTTCAGTATCGTCATCCCTGCCACGCTCGAGCATACGAGCGGTGACTTCTTCTACTGAGACTTCCAGGTTGACAGCGGCGTCGATGGAACGCTCACCTAGAATCCGGACCAGTTCATCGGCCTGTGCAGGAGTGCGAGGGAAACCATCGAGCAAGACCCCTCGATCCACAATATCTGACTCGGCAAGGCGGTCGGAAACAATACCGATCATGGTGTTGTCGTCGACCAGGCCACCAGCGTCCATAATCTTCTGCGCTGCAAGCCCCAACTGGGTACCGGCAGCGATCGCTGCGCGCAGCATGTCGCCAGTCGAGACATGCACCACGCCATAGGCATCAACGATGCGCTGGCTTTGGGTGCCTTTACCGGCGCCTTGGCGCCCGAATATTGCGAGATGTAGTGCCACTGTTTATTCCTTACCTGAATTACTTCAGGAAGCCCTCGTAGTTGCGCATCATGAGCTGGCTGTCAATCTGCTTCATGGTCTCAAGACCTACGCCCACGGCGATCAGAATTGAGATACCCGAGAAGCCGAAGAAGCCAGTGCTACCAGCAGGCAGAACAAGGCCGAGAGCCACTGCGGGAAGCAGCGCCACAACAGCGATGAACAGAGCGCCCGGGAATGTGATACGGCTCAATATCTTGGAAAGGTGACGCTCGGTCTCTGGACCTGGGCGTAGTGGCGCAATGTGGCCACCCTGGCGTCGGAGTTCGTCTGCTTTTTTAACAGGATCAAACGTAATGGCCGTGTAAAAGTATGCGAAACCAATAATGAGAAGACCGAAAATAATCAGATACACCGGATCAGCGGGATTGACGAGACGCTCGTCTACGAAGGTACGGACCGTGTCACCCCAGCCCGAAGGTAAGACCACGGCAAAGAGCTGCGGAAGGTAGAGCACCGATGAAGCGAAGATGATGGGAATAACGCCACTCTGGTTGACTTTGAGCGGGATATACGTCGATGTGCCGCCGTACTGTTTGCGGCCTACCACTCGCTTCGAGAACGTGACCGGGATTCGGCGTTGACCATTCTCGATGAACACGATGGCAACAAGCATCACGATGTAGAGCGCCAGGATGATGGCGATCCAGCCCCAGCCACCGTTCCTGAACACGTCAACGAACTGGTTAGGAATGGTCGTCATGACCGAAGCGAAGATGATGATCGAGATGCCGTTACCGACACCCTTCTGAGTTATGAGCTCACCCATCCACATCAGCAAGGCAGTTCCCGCAGTCAGCGTCAACACAACGAGACCAACACGGGGAGCGGTAAAGGTTGGCAGCAGGTCGAGCCCGTTGCCGGACTGACCCGATGACCCTGTTCCAAAGCCGTTGCCCTGGCGGTTGAACAGAAAAGCGAAGCCCGTGGACTGAACGATGGCGATAGCGATAGTCAGATAACGAGTCCACTGGGTAATCTTGCGTTGTCCTACAGCTCCCTGATTTTGCCACTGCTCAATCCGAGGAATCACTATGCCCAGAATTTGCATGATGATCGACGCAGTGATGTAAGGGAAAACGCCCAGGGCGAAAATCGCCATCTGCGTCAACGCTCCACCGGAGAATAATGCCAAGAAATCGAGCACGCCGCCACCTTCGAGCTCTGTACGAGCTCGAATAGCCGCTACGGCATCAAAGTTGATGCCCGGCGACGGGATAAACGCGCCAATGCGGTAGATGACGACCATCGCCAAGGTAAACAGTACCTTGTTGCGAAGGTCGGGAATGCGGCCGATGTTGGCAATATTCCGTAAAGTGCTGAGCATGAGGTGCTTACTCCGATCGCGGCCAGCCGAAGCTAGCTAGCGGTTCTGGTGTGCGCTGCCGTTAGCGGCAGGACGGACCCGGTATGGCGAAGGAAGTTCAATGACGGTGCCACCGGCTTCCTCGATTGCGGTCTTGGCCGAAGCCGAGAATGCATGTGCCGTTACCGTTACTGCACTGGAGATAGTCCCACGTCCTAGGACCTTCACCAGCGCACCCTTACCAATGAGACCATTGGCATAGAGCGTCTCTGGTGTGATATCGGATAAAGCGGAGTCGGTGATCGTGTCCAAGTTGATGGCTTGGTACTCGACACGGAATGGGTTGTTGAAGCCACGTAGCTTAGGAACACGCTGCAGAAGCGGCATCTGGCCACCTTCGAAGCCAACGCGCACAGTGTTACGTGCTCGTTGACCCTTGCTACCGCGACCGGCAGTCTTGCCGCCATTGGCGCCAATACCGCGACCGACGCGCTTGCGACGCTTGTTTGAGCCCTCAGCGGGCTTGAGATCATGGATCTTCATGGATTTCGTCCTCTCAGGCTCAGCTACTCGGAGATCTCTTCGACAGACACCAGGTGTGGAACCTTGGCGATCATGCCGCGAATCTCAGGGCGGTCAGGAAGGTCATTTGATTGGCCGAGCCGGCGCAGACCGAGAGCACGCAAGGTGCCACGCTGCTTAGGCTTGGTACCGATCTGGGACCGGGTTTGGGTAACGCGCAGGGCCATGACTCAGTCCTCGCTTGGCCCAGCAGTTGCCGAGCCCTTCTTTTTGGTATCAAGGTAGGCGGCCCAGAGACCTCCAGGAACGAACTCTTCGGGATCAAGTCCACGAAGGGTCGCTATTTCGTCGGGACGTTTGAGACCAGCGAGGCCCGCAATAGTTGCTCGGGCCACATTAATATGATTGGCCGAACCCAGCGACTTGCATAGCACGTCGTGCACGCCAGCCTCTTCGAGAATGACACGGGCAGCTCCGCCAGCTATTACACCAGTACCAGGTGCAGCGGGCTTAAGGAGCACGCGGCCAGCGCCAAGGCGCCCTGTGATTGTGTGAGTAATCGTGGTACCAGCAAGTGGCACATTGATTAGCGAGTTCTTCGCTTCTTCGGTGCCCTTCTGAATAGCCAGTGGCACTTCCTTGGCCTTGCCATAGCCAAGACCAACACGACCGTTACCATCGCCGATTACGACGAGCGCGGTGAACGAGAAACGTCGACCACCCTTGACGACCTTGGAAACGCGGTTGATATTGATGACACGTGAGTCGCGTAGACCATCGTTATCGCGGTCATTACGACCACCACGGTCATTGCGGTCGTTGCGACCTCTATCGTCGGCCATCAGAACTCCAGTCCTGCTTCACGAGCAGCGTCGGCGAGGGCGGCAATGCGGCCGTGGTAGCGGTTGCCACCACGGTCAAACACTACAGTCGAAACGCCTGCGGCTTTGGCTCGTTCTGCGATGAGCGATCCGACCTGTGCAGCAGCCGTTGCATTACCGGTTGCGCCACTACGAAGGTCGGCTTCGAGCGATGACGCGGAGGCAATTGTAGTGCCATCTGCATCGTTGATCAGTTGCACAGCAATGTGCTTGTTTGAACGAAACACCGACAAGCGGGGACGTTCTGCGTTGCCAACGACCTTGCGGCGAAGGCGGGCGTGGCGGCGATGCCGGGCGGCCCGGCGGCTCTTGGTTGCCATCGTCGTCTCCTACTTGGCTTGCTTGCCGGCTTTGCGAATGACATGTTCGCCGGCGTAACGGATGCCCTTGCCCTTGTAAGGCTCAGGCTTGCGGAAAGCACGAATCTCTGCAGCGACCTGTCCGACAACTTGCTTGTCGATACCGCTGATTGAGATCTTCTGTTGGTCTGGCACCTCAAAAGTGATGCCGTCAGGAGCGGTGTAACTCACCGGGTGGCTGAAACCGAGTTGCAGTTCAAGGCCATTAGAGCCCTTTGCAGCACAGCGGTAACCGACGCCGATGATTTCGAGGTCCTTGCGGAAACCCTCGCTCACACCTGTGACCATGTTTTTAACAAGCGAGCGAGCAAGGCCGTGCAAGGCCTTTGACTGTTGGTCATCGTTCGGACGCTCGACCACGAAATCGTCACCGTCTTGATGAGCGGTGATGCCTGTGGGCAAATCAATGTTCAGTTCGCCCTTGGGGCCCTTGACCGTCACGGCATTGCCATTTACAGCAATATCGACACCGGAGGGCAGAGCGATGGGATTATTTCCAATGCGGCTCATATCGACCTACCAGACGTAGCAAAGCACTTCGCCACCAAGACGGCGGCGTCGCGCTTCACGATCGCTCATAAGGCCCTTGCTGGTGGAGACCACGGCTACGCCGAGACCGCCCACAACACGGGGAACTTCTTTGGAACCGGAATAGACCCTAAGTCCGGGCTTCGAGACTCGTTTGAGCCCCGAAATGACCCGCTCACGCTTAGGTGAGTACTTCATTTGGATGGTCAGGTTCTGGCCTGGCTTGTCAGAGTTGGCAGTTACATCGAAACCACCGATGTAACCCTCAGACTCGAGCATGCCAGCCAGAGCGACCTTCAGCTTGGAACTGGGCATGACAACCTCATCATGCATCGCCGTATTGGCGTTGCGGATTCGGGTGAGCATGTCAGCTACGGGATCAGTCATCATCGCTACATCACCTACCGGGAACTCTTGGTTACGCCAGGAACTTCACCTGCGTGAACCATATGTCGGAGACAGATACGGCATAGCCCGAACTTGCGGTAGACCGAACGCGGTCGGCCGCATCGACGGCATCGGGTGTAGCCACGGACCTTGAACTTGGGCGTCTTCTGCTGCTTCTCGCGAAGCGCTTTCTTTGCCATCTCAGCTGTCCTTCTTGAACGGGAAGCCGAATGCATCGAGCAAGGCACGACCCTGTTCGTCGGTCTTCGCCGTATTGACGATCGTAATATCCATGCCCCGCGTCCGGTCGACGTCGTCGTACGAGACCTCGGGAAAGATGAGTTGTTCGGTAACACCGAACGTGTAGTTGCCATGGCCGTCGAACGACTTGGCTGGCAGGCCTCGGAAGTCACGGATACGAGGAATCGCAAGCGTCACGAGGCGGTCAAAGAACTCCCACATACGGTCATTTCGAAGGGTTGCCTTCACGCCGATGGGATTATCTTCGCGGAGTTTGAAGCCAGCTATTGACTTCTTTGCCCGAGTGGTAATCGGACGTTGGCCAGTGATTGTGGTCAAGTCGGCGATGGCTCCTTCTAGGAGCTTGGCCTGCGAGACGGCGGCACCTACGCCCATGTTCACGACAATCTTGGACATGCGAGGCACCTCCATGATATTGCTTAGCTCGAGCTGTTCCTTCAGAGCCGCACGAAGTTCAGTGTCATACATGACCTTGAGACGTGGACCCATTGTTACTGGAGTAGAGGTTGGGGCAGTCACTTGATTTCGACTCCAGTGCGCTTACAGACACGAACCTTGGTGCCATCAGCCTCGACCTTGTAACCCACACGGGTCGCCTTGCCGTCTTTAGGACTGATTACCGCAAGCTTTGACAAGCGGATCGGCATGTTCACGTCGATGATGCCGCCGGTCTGCATCTCATCTACAGGTCGTTGGCTTTTGCGAGCGATATTGACGCCTTCGACGATCGCACGATCGGTTCTTGGATGGACTTCGACGACGTTGCCCTCTTTGCCCTTGTCCTTGCCGGACAGAACGATGACGCGGTCACCCTTGCGAATCTTTGCCACTAGAGCACCTCCGGGGCGAGCGACACAATGCGCATGAAGCGCTTTTCGCGAAGTTCGCGGCCTACAGGACCGAAGATACGGGTCCCGCGTGGTTCACGATTGTCATTGATGATCACGGCTGCGTTCTCATCAAACTTGATGTAGCTGCCATCAGCACGGCGGCGTTCTTTTTTGGTACGCACGATGACGCATTTGACAACTTCGCCCTTTTTGACACCGGCTGCCGGAACGGCGTCCTTGACGGTGGCGACAATGACGTCACCAACACCGGCGTAGCGGATCTTGGATCCACCCAGCACCTTGATGCACAGAACTTCTTTAGCGCCGCTGTTGTCAGCGATCTTGAGTCGGGACTCTTGTTGAATCATGTTTTCCCTGCCGATCTAGCGCGAGCGCTCGAGGATCTCGACCAAGCGCCAGCGCTTGGTCTTGGACAGTGGACGAATTTCAGTAACTCGAACCCGGTCACCAACATTGGCGTCGTTGTTCTCGTCATGCACGTAGAGTCGCTTGTCGCGTTGCACGGTCTTGTTGTAGCGACGGTGACGAACTCGGTCAGTGGCAACTACCACAACCGTCTTGTCCATCGATGACGATGCAACAACACCTTCGCGAACCTTGCGGGGGTTCTCGCGGGTTTCGTTATTGGAGCTCATGAGGTGGCCTCAGCTTCAGCAGCGTTGATCTCACGCATGCGCAATTCGGTCTTAATACGAGCAACCTGCTTGCGCACGACACCGATGCGCTTGAAGTTGTCAAGCTGACCGGTCACGTGTTGGAATCGCAGATTGAGTGATTCGTCTTTGGTTTCGTCGAGCAAATTCACCAGATCAGTGTCTGATAGCTCGTTGAGATTCTGATTGTTTGCCATTAGAAGCCATCCTTACGGGTGACGAACTTGCACTTCATCGGGAGCTTCTGGATCGCACGGTCAATAGCTTCGCGGGCGACTTGTTCGTCGTGATAGGCGAGTTCGAAAAGGACACGACCAGGCCTAACTACTGCAACCCAGCTCTCAGGGTTACCCTTGCCAGAACCCATCCGGGTTTCAGCCGGTTTCTGAGTCACGGGCTTGTCGGGAAAGACGTTGATCCAGACCTTGCCGCCACGCTTGATGTGACGAGTCATGGCAATACGGGCTGCTTCGATCTGGCGGGCAGTGACCCACGCAGGTTCGAGTGCTTGGATTCCGTATTCGCCTTGAACGACCTTGTTTCCGCCCTTAGACGGACCACGAGTACGGCCACGCTGTTGCTTACGGTGTTTTACCTTTTTCGGCATCAACATGAGTTAGTCCACCTGCCCAGGACGGAAGCGCTCGGTTTCGCTGTTCTCACGTGAGAGGCGATCGATTTCTTCTTCGGCGTCGAGTAGCTTCTCGAACTCAGGGTCAGCGTTGCCGAGCAGCGGAGCCGGCTTCTCATCAGTAGGCGGCGCTTCAGCAGGCGCTTCGACGGCATCAGCTCGACCAGCCGAACTGATAACTCGCTTTGGACGATCCGGATCAGCAGCGTCCCCGACAGCCATTGCGGCTTCTCGGGTGGTCTGCTCATCGGCTTTGACCTTGTACGGCAAGATCTGGCCCTTGTAAATCCAAACCTTGACACCGATACGTCCGTAGGTGGTGACCGATTCACGGAAGCCGTAGTCGATGTCAGCGCGGAGGGTGTGCAATGGGACTTGACCTTCACGGTACCACTCGGTACGTGACATCTCAGCACCACCAAGGCGCCCGGAACACTGGACTCGAACGCCGAGTGCGCCGGCCTTCATTGCGTTCTGAACGGCACGCTTCATCGCACGGCGAAAGGCCACACGACCAGCGAGCTGATCGGCGATGCCCTGTGCCAAAATTGCAGCGTCAATGTCTGGCTGCTTGATCTCTTGGATGTTCAGCTGGACTTTGTTGTTGCCAGTGATCTTGGTAAGTCCGGCACGCAGACGATCAGCTTCGGTGCCACGACGACCGATCACAATGCCGGGTCGAGCGGTGTGCACATCGATCTTCAGATGATCTCGGGTTCGCTCTACCTCGACACGACTAATGGCTGCATGTGGCAGTTCAGTCATCAGGTAGTTACGGATAGTCCAGTCTTCGATCAGAAGATCCTGGTACTCCTTGCGGGTTGCGAACCAGCGACTCTTCCACTCGGTCGTGATACCGAGACGGAAGCCATACGGGTTTACTTTTTGGCCCATAGTTATTCTTCTTCCTCGGTGGTTGCCGTGGTTTCTTCGGCGACATCTTCAGCATGGTCGTCGTCAGCACCTTGCGACTGCTGAACCCGGCGACGACGAGCCTCAGCCTGAGCTGCGCTTGTATTGCCTAGGGACTCAGCCTTTTGGCGGCGGGTATCGAGTTCGTCATTGCCGTAACGAGCGACAATGATCGTGATATGCGATGTGCGCTTGTTGATGCGACTAGCACGGCCTCGGGCACGAGGGCGGAAGCGCTTCATGGTTGCGCCTTCGTCGGCGTAACACGCAGCGACGTAAAGCTCATCTTCGGCGATGCCGTCGTTGTGGCCGGCATTCGCAATAGCGGACTCAAGAATTTTGGCGATCACTTCGGAGACGCCAGTGTCGGAAAACTGCAGGATGGTGCGAGCATCTGCGATTGATTCGTTCCGAATCAAGTTGAGCTGGCGCCGCGCCTTGCTGGCCGAACCCTTCAGGTATCGGCCCTGGGCACGAGTGCCTGGACGTTCGTTTGTCTTAGGGCCCGACATTAGCGACGTGCTCCTCGTTCTTGACCAGCGTGGAATCGGAAGGTACGAGTTGGAGCGAATTCGCCCAACTTGTGGCCAACCATCGACTCGTTGATGTACACCGGAATGTGCTTACGACCATCGTGCACAGAGACCGTGTGGCCAACCATGTCGGGGATGATCGTCGAACGGCGGGACCAGGTACGGATGACCTTCTTCTCGCCGCTTTCGTTGAGTGCGTCGATCTTCTTGAGCAGGTGTCCATCGACAAATGGACCCTTCTTGAGGCTTCTTGGCATGACGGGCTCCTAGCGTCGCTTCCCGCGACTGCGGCGGCGGCGAACGATCATCTGCTCGGATGGCTTGTTGCGATTACGAGTACGGGCCTCAGGCTTACCCCAAGGTGATACGGGGTGACGGCCACCCGAAGTCTTGCCTTCGCCACCACCGTGTGGGTGGTCGACAGGGTTCATGGCTACACCACGGGTCTGGGGGCGAATGCCCTTCCAGCGATTACGGCCCGCTTTACCGATCTTGATCAATTCGTGATCACTATTACCAATGCCACCAATAGTTGCTCGGCAGTCGATGGGCACACGGCGCATCTCCGTGCTAGGCAGACGCACTGTTGCGTAGCGGCCTTCTTTCGCCACGAGTTGAACGCTGGTTCCGGCGCTACGAGCGAATTTGCCGCCGCCGCCTGGCGCTAACTCCACATTGTGGATGACTGTTCCCACCGGGATGTAACGGATCGGGAGTGCGCAGCCAGAACGAATTTCGGCCGATGGACCATTGCTGACCTTGTCGCCGGCGTTGAGACCTTCAGGCGCAAGAATGTAGCGCTTTTCGCCATCGTGGTAATGCAGCAATGCAATACGGCAGGTGCGGTTCGGGTCATATTCTATCGACGCAACGGTGGCGGGAACGCCGTCCTTGTTGCGCTTGAAGTCGATTTGGCGGTAGCGCTGCTTGTGGCCGCCACCACGGTGACGGCTGGTCTTGCGACCGTTGTTGTTACGACCACCGGTCTTGTGCTTTGGGGAGAGCAGCGACTTCTCGGGAGAAGTCGTGGTTAGTTCAGAGAAATCGTGGGACGTCTGGAAGCGACGTCCCGGGCTGGTCGGTTTACGGCGACGAATAGCCATGATCAGACCTCGAACAGTTCGATCGAGTCACCCTCAGCGAGGGTGACGATTGCACGTTTGCGCGAGGGACGAGTTCCCCAACTGTTGGTGCGGCGGTTCTTCTTACGCTTGCCTTTGCGAATCAAGGTGTTTACCTTGAGCACATCGACATCGAAGATTGTCTCGACAGCGTCTTTTATCTCGGGCTTCGAGCTGCTGGGATGGACTTCAAACGTATAAACGTTGTCCTCGAGCAGCATGTAGCTCTTTTCACTCACGACAGGGCGAATGATGACGTCGCGTGGATCCTTCATTACTCTTCTTCTCCGTCAGATGCGTCTGCGGACTGATCGTCAGCAGAAGGAGCGTCTTCGGCATGGTCGTCGTGGACTGCAACGCTCGAGTTAGCAGGCGAACTCAACGCAGTCATTGCTTCGATGCGTGCAATCCTGCGAGCCGCTGGTGCGGGTCGCGAGGAACAGGTGGCTTCGAAGGTTGCCTTGGTGAAGACGATGAAGTCGTTGACCAGGACGTCGTAGGTGTTGAGCTGGTCCTGAGTGATTACCTGGACACCGACAAGGTTGGCAAAGCTCTTCGAGGCTGCGGCGTCGTCGGGACCAACAATGATGAGGATCTTGCCCCAGACGTCAATCTTGCTCAGAACGGTGATGGCATCCTTGGTCTTCGGCGCTGAAATGCCGAAGTCGTCGAGGATGCGGACCTTGCCGTCAGATGCCCGGTCTGACAAGGCTGAAGCCAACGCCAGTCGAATCATCTTCTTGGGGGTGCGCTGGTGGTAGGAACGAGGCTTGGGCCCCATGGCCACACCGCCGCCACGCCAATGCGGAGCGTTCAGCGAGCCAGCACGAGCACGACCAGTGCCTTTCTGGCGCCAGGGCTTGGCAGCACCACCACGGACCTCGGCCCGTGTCTTGGTGCTCTGGGTGCCAGCTCGACGGTTCGCAAGCTGGGCGGTTACAACCTGGTGCATGACCGGAACGTTGGGTTCGACACCGAAGAGGTGATCAGGACCCGACACGCTTCCAGCGGCCGAGCCACCAGTGTCCAGGACGTTGAAATCAGGCATCATTGGCCTCCGACGCCACAAATGCTGGCTTCTTGACGGCATTGCGGATCACGACGGTTGCACCTCGAGGGCCAGGGACTGAACCGCGGACGAGCAGTAGCTCTCGCTCGGGATCAGCTTGTACGACTTCAAGGTTTTGAGTGGTGACTTTTTCGCCACCCATGCGGCCGGGCATTTTCTTGCCCCTAAACACACGAGATGGGGTCGCACACTGGCCAATTGCACCTGGTTTGCGATGATTTCGATGAGCGCCGTGTGAGGCACCCATGCCTTTAAAGTTGTGGCGTTTCATCACTCCGGCGAAGCCTTTGCCTTTGCTGATGGAGGTCACGTCGACAAGTTCGCCAGCGGCGAGCTGTTCAACAGTGAGCTCATCGCCTATGGCGATGTCACCAACGTCATCGAGACGAAGCTCGACCAGCTTAGGGCCAGGTGCGACGCCGCCTTTGGCGAAGTGACCTGCCTCTGGGCTGCTGAGGCGCTGCGGCTTCTGTTCACCCCATGTGACCTGAACAGCTGAGTAGCCGTCGATCTCGGGTGACTTCACCTGTACTACTCGACATGGCCGAACAGTGAGTGCGGTGACCGCTATGAGACGATTTTGGTCGTCCCATACTTGGGTCATACCGATTTTTGTTCCAACAATCGCTTTGATAGCCATTGGATCTTCCGGAATCTTCTGCGGGCGGTTATTCATGCAAACGCTCCGCACAGGCATGACAGAGGTCAAGCTCGGCGGAGCGGTGCTTCGGTTGTGTAATGCGGTTCCCAAAGGGCCTACATCAACGTCGATTCTTGCGAAGGCAGTGAGATCAAGGTTTAACGCTTGACTAAACGCCTTCAAACAGACCTGTGGATGCTAACGGGGCAGGATGAGGTTCCCTCCCTGAAAGGCGGAATACCACACGAATGGGTCGAGATATTGGGTTAACAGGCCTTGGCGAGAGCGACGAGGTCCCTGAAAGCGGGTCCTCGTCGCTGCGTACCAGGGCGGACGCCACTAATGCGGCAGGCGGCGTGCCCGTGCCAGTACGCACACCCCACCGCCCTCTTCTTCGAAGGACCTCACCTTCTCTCCCCCACGAGTGGCCAAGCCGCTGTACCTGTGAATCGTGGACCCAGCGCCAGAGCAGGCACCTGCGGACACTGGCGACTGGCGAGCGAGCCTATGGCGGGTCAACGCCGAGCGCCAGTATGAGCCAAATTGGTAGGTCCAGCGCGAGAACGCTGCGCCGTACCCAATTTTGCTTAGACTTTCGCAGTGGAGAATGCACTCGTCGCCAACGGACTCGTGAAGCGGTTTGGCGACAAGGTGGCGGTGAACCATCTCGACCTGGCTGTGCCGCGAGGTAGCTGGTTCGGAATTGTCGGACCAAATGGAGCCGGCAAAACGACATCAATTCGAATGATCGTCGGCCTGCTACGCCCGGACCAAGGAGCCGTTGTAGTCAACGGCATCGATGTGTGGCCTGACCCAACTGAGGTCAAGCGAATGGTGGGTGTCCTTCCCGATGATCTGCGCCTATTTGAACGCCTTACTGGCGAAGAGCTACTGGTTTATATAGGACTGTTGCGACGTCTTGACCGCACGGCCGTGGTGAGCCGTGCCGAGCAATTACTCGACGTGCTTGGTTTGACTAATGCGGCGAACGACCTGGTAGCGGATTATTCCACCGGCATGCGGAAGAAGATTGCGTTAGCAGCAGCGCTCCTTCACTCCCCTTCCGTTCTCATTCTCGACGAACCGTTTGAGTCCGTCGATCCTGTATCAAGCAAGGTCATCGTTGATGTGTTGCAGCATTATCGCTCTTCGGGCGGCACCATTCTCTTCTCGAGTCATGTCATGGACACCGTCGAACGACTCTGCGACCAGATCGTCATCGTGTCCAGTGGTGAAGTTGTGCAATCTGGTTCCATCCAAGAATTGACACAATCATCAAGCGTGCGTCTTGAGGACGTCTTTATCGATGCAGTCGGTGGGCCCGGCGCCCAGGCAAGCGAGTCGCTCAAGTGGCTCCGGCAGCCATGAATTCACTCGTTCACATGGCGCGCCTGGGTGTGTCGCTACGGTGGCGATTATCTTCAAACCGGCTGCGCCGTCGGGGGAAACACACCCGACGGTCCACCATCCTGGTAGCGGCTAGTTACACAGTATTGAACGCGGTAGTACTCGGCAGCGCCCGCTTTGGCAGCGAAGCTGCAGCAGTCAAGACCCTCACGTTATTAATGGCATCGATGGCGCTCGGCTGGGTATTTGGCCCGGTACTTATTGGCGGTGTCGACGAAACTATCGACCCGACGCGACTGGCGCTGCTCCCATTGTCATCGACCGAGCGTTACATCGTTCAGCTTTCCGCTGCTATGACAGGCCCCGGTCCGCTTGCGGCAACCGCTGGCCTGGTCATAGGCCTGATGGTTGGATACACGAGGCTTGGCATCTCGATCTTGGTAGTGCCGTTAGCCTCTATCTGCGCCATATTGCTGATGGTAGGTGCCGCTCGTTCACTTGCCGCCGCTCTGGCGATTGCCCAACGGAGCCGGGTCGGGCGTGATTTCGCAGTGTTGGCGGCTGCAATCGCCGGCGGATCTTTGTTTATAGTCGCCCAATTAGCGCGCGACGTGGGGGCACGAGCCGATGCACTGATCAAGGCACTGGCTTGGATTCCACTGGTGTGGCCTGCACGCGCCATCAATACCGCTCGCCGAGGTGAAGGACTTCCTGCTTTCGGCTGGCTTGTTGCCAGCCTCACTTTGGTTGTTGCCCTTCACGCAGCTTGGATATGGCTGTCGCACTTCTTGTTGATCAATGGAGAACGTGGATCCCAGAGCCGTCAACGCACAAATCGCTCGACGCTCAGCGGTGCCTCGACTCGGTTTGGCGCTGAGCTTGCTCGCCAGCTGATCTACCTTCGCCGCTCGCCCAACAACAGCGTCGGCTTCCTTTATGGCACCGTGTTCGGCATCTCATTCGCAATGGTTCAGATTGTGCAACATGGAGCTGGGAACGGGACGGCCTCTGCGTTCGGGATTCTGCTTGCGATGCTGGCGAACTTGGGTGCTGTTACCAATGTGCTGGGTTTCGACGCGGGCTCCTTATGGATTGAAGTCCTTGCCGACGGCCCAGGGCGCCCCCATATCATGGCTCGGCAACTCATCGCACTCCCCAACCTGCTTGTACCAACATGGCTGTCGGGCGTCGTCGTCGGAATTTGGACCGGCGAGTGGACACTCGTATTGCTCGTGTCGATATTGGCCATCCCAATCGCCATCAACGTGCTTACGTTCGGTGTGGTCGCCTCGGTCTTGGCCCCAGCCGCACTACCTGATTGGGACAACCCCTTTGGCAACCGCCAGTCGAATGAGGGACGCGGGCTGCGGTTGGTAGTCATTGCACTGACAGGCATGGTCTCTATTGCGGTTCTGTCAGCTCCAATTTTCATGGTGGTTTTTCGTTCGTTCGGCTACTGGTGGCTCTGGCTACTGCCGTTTGGAGCACTGGCCTATGCAGCAGTGCCCTTTGGACTCGCATTGCTATGGGCAGGCTGGTACCTGCACGGCAAGGAACCTGATCTGATCGAAGCCCTCGCTTCCCGAGCACTGAACTAGCAGCCCCGACACCCACCCACAAACATCGGTCGTTAGTGCCGCCAGATGTCCAAAGCACGTCATTTTGGAAATTTAGAGGTGACGCCAGGGGCGCGCTAAGCATTTAGTCAGCCACGACCGTTGGCCAAAACGACAAGAGCCCCGGGCCGAAGCCCGGGGCTCTTTCAGAGTCTTAAGCTGAACTCAGAGAGTTCGTTACGCTTGTTGGATCTTGATCTCGATATCGACACCTGCAGGAAGATCGAGACGCTGAAGCGAATCGACTGTCTTGGGTGACGGATCGTGGATGTCTAGCAGACGCTTATGCACTCGCATTTCGAAGTGCTCGCGGCTGTCTTTGTACTTGTGCGGGGACCGAATCACGGTGAACCGGTGCTTCTTTGTGGGAAGCGGGATCGGGCCACGAACCTCGGCCTGCGTGCGTTTAACCGTCTCGACGATCTTCTTGGTTGATTGATCGATTACCTCGTGGTCATAGGCCTTGAGGCGAATACGGATCTTTTGTGCAGCAGCCATGAAGTGTTTCCTACTCGAGGATCTTTGTTACGGCGCCAGCACCAACGGTACGGCCACCTTCGCGGATAGCGAAGCGAAGACCATCGTCCATCGCAATGGGGTTAATGAGCTCAACCGTCATTTGGGTGTTATCACCAGGCATGCACATTTCAGTGCCTTCTGGAAGAGTGATTTCACCAGTAATGTCGGTGGTGCGGAAGTAGAACTGAGGTCGGTAGTTCGAGAAGAATGGCTTGTGACGGCCACCCTCCTTCTGTGTCAGAACGTAAACCTCGGCCTCGAACTTCGTGTGCGGGGTGATGCTGCCAGGCTTGGCGAGCACTTGACCACGCTGGACATCATCCTTGTCGATGCCACGAAGCAGAGCGCCGATATTGTCGCCAGCCTGACCCGTGTCCAGCAGCTTGCGGAACATCTCGACACCAGTACAGGTGGTGGTCTGTGTATCCCGGATACCGATGATTTCAATTGAATCGCCGGTATTGACAATGCCCTGCTCGACCTTGCCGGTAACTACCGTTCCACGACCAGTGATCGAGAATACGTCTTCGATCGGCATCAGGAATGGCTTGTCGAGATCACGCTCTGGGGTCGGGATGTACTCGTCGACCTGGGCCATGAGATCCAGAACCGCAGCAGTTGCGTCTGCATCACCTTCAAGAGCCTTGAGGGCGCTTACAGGGACAATTGGTGTGTCATCACCAGGGAAGTCGTACTCGTCGAGAAGTTCGCGGACTTCCATTTCGACGAGCTCGATGAGCTCTTCGTCGTCGACCATGTCCACTTTGTTGAGTGCCACGATGATCTTCGGCACGCCAACCTGACGAGCGAGCAATACGTGCTCACGAGTCTGAGGCATAGGGCCGTCGGCAGCTGAAACAACCAAGATTGCACCGTCGACCTGAGCCGCACCGGTGATCATGTTCTTGATGTAGTCAGCGTGACCTGGCATATCAACATGGGCGTAGTGGCGGTTTTCGGTTTCGTACTCAACGTGTGAAACGTTGATCGTGATACCGCGTTCGCGTTCTTCAGGGGCCTTATCGATATTCTCGAACTCGGTGAAGGTCGAACCTTCAACAGTGTCAGCGAGCACCTTGGTGATCGCTGCAGTCAGGGTGGTCTTGCCATGGTCGATATGACCCATGGTTCCCACGTTTACGTGCGGCTTGTTGCGCTCGAAATTAGCTTTCGACATCTCTTACTTACTCCTCAGACAGGACTCTTGGTGGGTGGTTTTGGGGGATTGTACGTCAGTCATGTTCACTCACCGCGAATCCGCTTGACGATTTCTTCTTGCACCGATGCTGGTGTCTCTTTGTAAGAGTCAAACAGCATCGAGTAACTCGCTCGGCCTTGGGTACGTGAGCGGAGATCATTAGCGTAGCCAAACATCTCCGACAGCGGAACCAGTGCATTTACGATCTTGTTGAGGCCGCGGGATTCAGTGCCTTGCACCTGGCCGCGGCGGGCGTTGACGTCGCCGACGACATCACCAAGGAAGTCATCAGGGGTAACAACTTCGACAGCCATCATTGGCTCGAGCAGTTTTGGCTTAGCTTGGCGAGCAGCCTCGCGGAACCAGGCGTTACCTGCGATCTTGAACGCCATTTCGGACGAATCAACATCGTGAGTCTTGCCGTCGTTCAAGGTGACCTTGATATCGACCGTCTGGAAGCCGGTGAGCACACCGTTACTCATTGCCTCTTTGATGCCCTGCTCGACCGGAGCAATGTATTCCTTAGGAATGGAGCCACCGCTGATCTTGGACTCGAACTCGAAGCCATTGCCGGGGTTTGGCTCAAGCGTGCAGCTGATGACGGCGAACTGACCAGAGCCGCCAGATTGCTTCTTGTGGGTGTAGGTGTAATTCGGCAGTTCCTTGGAGATTGTCTCTCGGTAAGCAACCTGAGGGCGGCCAACGGTTGCCTCAACCTTGAACTCACGCATCATGCGGTCCACGAGAACTTCAAGGTGAAGCTCGCCCATACCGCTGATTATGGTTTGGCCGGTTTCCTCATTGGATTCAACTCGGAACGTGGGGTCCTCGGCCGATAGCGTCGCGAGGGCATTACCCAGCTTGTCTTGGTCAGCCTTGGAGTTCGGCTCGATCGATACGTCAACCACGGGCTCTGGGAACGTAAGGTTTTCGAGAACGATCTGCTGTTTCTCGTCGGTAAGTGTGTCACCAGTGCGCATGTCTTTGAGACCAAGGAATGCCACGATGTCGCCGGCATAGGCTACATCGAGATCTTGCTTTGCAGCAGAGTTCATTTCGAGCAGTCGGCCGATGCGCTCTTTGCGACCGGTGCGGGTGTTGACGATGGTCTCGCCCTTGGAAAGCGTGCCGCTGTAGATACGAGCGAAGGTCAGGCGACCCTCTCGTTGATCAATGGTCATGAGCTTGAACGCCAGGGCCGAGAACGGATCGTCGTCTTTCGGGCGACGGATCAGTTGCTCTTCTTCGTTGCGAGGGTTCGTACCCACGGTCTCTGGAATATCGAGCGGTGATGGCATGAAGTCGACAACTGCATCGAGCAAAGGTTGAACGCCCTTGTTCTTGAAGGCGCTACCACAAAGGATCGGCACGATTTCGCCAGTGATGGCGCCGTGGCGGATCGAAGCCTTCAGCACTTCGACGGTGATTTCTTCACCCTCGAGGTACTTCTCCATGATGTCTTCGTCGTATGCCGAAACCGCATCCATAAGCAGATCGCGATATTCGTCAGCCAGCTCAACAAGATCATCGGGGATATCGACGACGTCCCATTCGGCACCGAGATCTTCGTTCTTCCAGATCAGTGCCTTCATCTCGACCAAGTCGACAACACCTGCGAAATCGCCTTCGGAACCGATTGGCAGCTGAAGAACAGCTACATCTTTGGTTAGGCGTTCCTTGATGGTGTCAAGGCAGTAGAAGAAGTCGGCACCGGTGCGGTCGAGTTTGTTGATAAAGCACATACGAGGAACCCCGTACTTATCAGCCTGGCGCCAAACGGTTTCAGACTGTGGCTCAACGCCGGCGACGCCATCAAATACGGCAACAGCACCATCGAGAACACGCAGTGAGCGCTCTACCTCGACGGTGAAGTCAACGTGACCAGGCGTATCGATGATGTTGATCTTGTGCTTATCGCCATCTTTGCCCCAGTAGCAGGTGGTGGCAGCAGAAGTAATCGTGATACCACGCTCTTGCTCTTGCTCCATCCAGTCCATGGTGGCACCACCATCATGAACTTCGCCGATCTTGTAGTTCACACCGGTGTAGTACAGGATGCGCTCTGTCGTGGTCGTCTTGCCAGCGTCAATATGCGCCATGATGCCGATATTGCGGACTTTGTTCAGGGGATGTCGTGCCATGGGCTTGCCTTGTATCTAAAGCGGTGATTGGGGGATTCGCAGGAACTGCTTGGCCGACGAAACCGTCGGCTTGCGCTCAGAAGCGATAGCGGCGACACATGGAGACCATGTGTCGGTCCTGCTACCAGCGGTAGTGAGCGAAGGCCTTGTTGCTGTCGGCCATCTTCTGAAGGTCATCGCGCTTCTTGACTGCAGCGCCGATGCCATTACCGGCATCCATAATCTCATTTGCCAGACGCTCTGCCATCGTGCGTTCGCGGCGAGAGCGAGCGAACTCAACAACCCAGCGGATCGCAAGTGTGTTCGCACGCTTGGGGCGAACTTCGACGGGAACCTGGTAGGTCGCACCACCAACACGGCGGCTGCGGACTTCGAGGGGCGGCTTAACGTTTTCGACCGCACGCTTCAGGGTCGCTACGGGATCTTCGCTGGTTTTCTCGGCGACGGTGGCCAAAGCGGTGTACACAATGCGCTCAGCAGTCGAGCGCTTGCCGTCTTGCAGGACCTTGTTGATGATCTGTGTTACAAGAATCGAGTCGTACAACGGGTCGGCGGGGACGTCGCGTCGAGGTGCAACATTCTTACGCATTCTACTGAGCCTTCTTTGCGCCGTAACGGCTGCGTGCTTGGCGGCGCTTGTCTACGCCGCTTGAGTCGAGCGTGCCTCGAACGATCTTGTAACGCACACCTGGCAAGTCCTTCACACGACCGCCACGCACGAGCACAATTGAGTGCTCTTGCAGGTTGTGGCCTTCGCCAGGGATGTACGCGGTGATTTCGATACCTGAAGTCAGACGCACGCGAGCGACCTTGCGGAGCGCAGAGTTCGGCTTCTTAGGAGTAGCGGTGTACACGCGCGTGCAAACACCACGACGCTGAGGGGCACCCTTGAGTGCAGGCGTCTTTTCCTTGCGGAACTTGGCTTCGCGTCCCTTGCGGACAAGCTGTTGAATGGTGGGCACAGTGATTCCTGAATTTTGGTGGCGTTACGTTTCGAAATTTGCAACTGGGGTGCTTGTAGGAGAGGCGTGAAATCTCTTGCCTAAAGCGTCTAACGCAGCGATCAGCAACAGGCCGCTGGGCCAGCAGACAAGCCTACGAAGCCGCCAAGCACTGCACAACCCGCGGGAAAACAATTGCAACTTCATTGCCATGTGTCTCTGGGGCAGCTTAGTGGACTCTTTGGGGGTCAGCGAGGCTGCACCGGCATGATTCGTTCTGCTTGCAGGTGAAAGGAAACCCGCGAATACCATCACTAACCACCGTTGCCACTAGCGCTCCAAAGCCAGTCTTGGGGCTAAACAAAGGCTAGAAACCAGGCGGCTCAGGCGTGTGCCATTTCAGGCGCAAGCATTACTCCCTCTTTCGCTGGACCCGTGCCTACGTCGAAAAATCGACTGACGAAAGGTGGTGGCCCTGATCGCATCTTCGCGAAAGTTTTGCGACCCAGCAGGATGTGTCGCTGTTGTTCACGACCTGGTTTACCGACCCAATCAGATCCAGTTGACGGGCCACACGTGCGTTAGCAGCGCGAAATGCGTTGACTTGAGCGCTGGATCCGGAGCAGTCGCCGAAGCTTGGAGAACCGCTTCATGGGTCATCCCCGCCCGTCTCAGGCTCGTCGAATGGGGCGTCGATCAGCTAGCGGTATCGTCAAAGGGTGTCTGTGCCTCTCCCCTTGCGATTCCTTCGGTCGGCAAGCGCTCATACCCAACTAGATGAGTCCATTACCGAGATCGCGATGATTGGCCGGTCAAACGTTGGCAAGTCATCGCTGATCAATGCTTTAGCCAATCGCAACAAATTGGCTAAGACCTCCAAGACCCCCGGCGCCACCCAACTAATCAACATCTACGAGTTCGGCGACGAAGACTCAGACCGTTGGCTCGTCGACCTACCTGGTTACGGCTTCGCCAAGCTGTCGAAGAACCGGCAGAAGCAGATGGCAGCGATGATTAATGACTATGTGCTTGAGCGTGAACCCCTCAGCCATGCCGTGGTTCTGGTCGATGCGAACGTCGGACCCACCACGCTCGACCTTCAGACGATCGACTGGTTGCGCGACATCGACCTTCGCTTTGTTGTAGTTGGCACCAAAATTGACAAGATCAAGTCCGGTGACCGATCAAAGAAGCAAAAGAAGGCCGCCGAGAAGTTGCAGATGACCTCGGGCGACATCCGTTGGGTCAGCGCTGAGAAGGGAACTGGCATACCGGAGCTGAGATCTCTGCTGGCAAACCTGCTCAGCAGTTAATGCAGCCCTGACATTCAAGCCCGTCAGGTCAGTCGCCCTGAGCGTGATGACCTCATCTGTGCAGGACGGCCGAACTGTCGCACCACGGTTCACAGGCTTACAACCCCACACCCGATGCCCCCAGGGTCATCGAAATACGAACAGCGACCAGGCTCTTAGCCAACGTGCACAACGTTCACGGGGCCGTCAAAAAATCAGCGTTTCGGTTAGGTTGACGAGATCGATGCCATTGGGGCCGACAATATTGAGGCCGCCGACATTGAACATTGAACATTGAAGCGTCCGAGAATCTCGGTCCGGCTTCCACGCGTGGTGTCCGGCAAAATTGGCTGCGGCTGTCTCTCGCTGCAGACAAGCACACATTGCAACAAGCACACATTGCAACAAGCACACATTGCAACAACGGCGTTAGGCCAGAGCCAGACCGGCCAACGCCGCACACTACTCAGCGCCACTGTGTAGAGCCAGACGCCTCACAACAGACGTGTGAGCGCTCCTGAAACATGATGTACATCATTCGCTAGCTAGGTCAAACCATCTCAGCCGTCGGGTATCGGCAGCGACCAATCGATGGGTTCGCGGCGGGATTCAACCAGCGCATCGTTCGCTCGGCTGAACGGCTTGGTCCCGAAAAAGCCACGTGATGCTGACAGCGGCGACGGATGAGGTGACTCGATGATGTGATGGTGGCTTGCGATTAGTGAGGCCTTCGATCGGGCGAAGTTGCCCCATAAAATAAATACGACAGGATCTGACTTTTCCGAGACGACCTCGATGATGCGGTCGGTCAGGATCTCCCAACCCTGCTTGCGATGACTACCTGCATCGTGGGCCCGCACAGTCAGTACTGAATTCAGCAGAAGGACACCGCTGCGGGCCCAGGCCTCGAGGTTGCCATGTCCTGGATGTTCAATTCCCATGTCATCGTGCAGTTCCTTATAGATATTGCGCAGTGACGGAGGAACGGCAACACCCGGACGAACGGAGAAGCTCAAGCCATGAGCTTGGCCAGGGCCGTGATAGGGATCTTGGCCCAAGATCACGGCCCGCACATCGGCATGGGGCGTGAGGCGTAGGGCACGGAAGACTTCATCGTGGGCAGGAAACACCTGGTCGTGCAATCGTTCGGTTTGCACGAACCTTTGCAGTTCTTCCCAGTAGGGCTGCTCGAACTGCTCGCTCAGTAGTGATTTCCAGTCGGTCTGCACGAAGTGTTCATCGTAGGTTCTTGGCGGCTATCCAAAAGCTTTGTGCTGAGAACTGCCCCCTCGATGCGTGCATATTCAACGCGTCAGCAGTTCTTGAACATCGAAGCGACGGCGCCGGAACAGCGTCGAGCCAGCCACACGGAGCGACCAACTGCAACGAGGAGGCTCTGATGCAGGCGTTCGCGATCACATCGTTGCGCACGACTGGCTCGGTCATATCGAGCGAGACATCGGACGCCAGATCGGCACCGACCCTATTGGTGCCACGTCCACGTTAATGACAGGCCAAAAGGATGGTGCTGGCGCCACGCCGGCAAACTCGGTACGTCGAGCGCATAGACCATCGGGAGCGAAAGAGCCGGTCTCTCACCATCGGGCGTGGGGTGAGAAGACCGGCCTAAGCATGACACTGCATGGGGTGGGGGGATTAAATAGAACCCCGCAGTGGCAGCGAAGGTGCGCAAGCAACACGATTTACATCGGCTCTGACGTGCTCGCGCAGTTATTGCAGCAAAGAATTAAATTAAGTGGTGGGTCGAGAGTGTGTTCGGTGAGTGGTTTCCCACAGACACCATTTGCGCGAACCAAATTCAGCTCACGAAGTACTAGTCAATCCCCACTCTGTCACCATTGGCAACAATATTCAACCGCTAGCTGCACCTTGTAACACAACCGCAAACCCTGCGTGGTAGTCGGAATACCGAGATGACAAGATCATCCAGGTCCAAAACGACCATCACAACGGGACAGTATTTCCTCAAGGAACACGGCCCCCTCCTTGGGGGAACCTCACGACCGCCACTATCTCGGTGTTCAGAATTTTGATCGCCTGCGGGATTACCGGGTCAGCGATCGAACCAGAAGTCGAGAACCTGACCCGAGTCGGCAGAACCGATAGGTCGGCGGTTGCTACCTCAGCCTGCCGGCGCATCGACGCCGGCCAGGGTCAGTTCGGGTGTGTCACCTGGACCCTCAGCGGCATCAAGTTGTGCATCTGCGATAAGCGCAGTCGCTGACAACGCACCCACAAAAACGGGTGGCCCACACATGCCGGGTCGTGATCGTTTCCACTTGAGCTGTCACTCGCCAGCGGAACCCTCCTCCGACTCTGGCTGTTTCGAGCTTCAATCTGCACTCTGCGCCTCAGGCTTAACCCAGACAACAGACAACGAAAACGCAAACGGTCCGGCTGTCGAAACAGCCGGACCGAAGCAAAATTAGATTTGTAAGTCTCCGTCCGCGGCTAATGCGGTTCAGGTCTCACAGATGTATGAGCTAACGACCCATATCGATGACGTCGGCGAGGCGTGAGCCTGCACCACTGCCACCGCCAGCGAGCCATTCGCTTGGGTCGACGTCGGAATCTTCTGACGAGTAGAAATCCATCGGCTTGTAGTCCGGAGCATCGGTGACGACCTCGCGGTACCGCTCGATACCGGTGCCAGCCGGGATCAACTTACCAATGATGATGTTCTCCTTGAGACCACGCAGACCATCGTTCTTGCCTTCGATCGCTGCCTCGGTGAGCACACGGGTCGTTTCCTGGAAGGAAGCGGCCGAGAGCCAAGATTCCGTAGCTAGCGATGCCTTGGTGATACCCATAAGCACGGGACGGCCGTCAGCAGGGCGCTTGCCCTCTTGGACCAGTGCCATATTGGTGTCGCGGAAGATCTTGGCGTCGATGCTCTCGCCAGGCAAGAACTCACTGTCGTTGGCTTCACCAATCGCGATGCGACGGGTCATCTGCCGAACAATGAGTTCGATGTGCTTGTCGTGAATCGATACACCTTGATCTCGGTACACCGACTGCACTTCCTCGACGAGGTAGCGCTGCGTCTCGCGGATGCCACGGATCTCAAGGAGCTCCTTGGGATCACGAGGACCTTCAACGATTGGATCGCCGGCGGTGATCTCGTCACCGTCTTCGACCTCGAGGCGCTGCTGGCCAGGAATCAGGTAGACCTCTTCTTCGCCATCGTCGCCGATGACGTTGATCGCACGACCGCGACCCTCGTCTTCACCGATACGAACAGTGCCAGAGATACGAGCAAGAGTTGCCTTGCCCTTCGGACTACGTGCCTCGAAGAGCTCAACAACGCGTGGGAGACCACCAGCAATGTCCTTGCCCTTAGAGGCAACACCACCGGTGTGGAACGTACGCATGGTCAGCTGAGTACCAGGCTCACCAATCGACTGAGCGGCGATAACGCCAACCGCTTCGCCAACCTCGATGTTGCCACCGGTTGCCAGCGACATGCCATAGCTGGCCCGGCTGATGCCGTGATCAGAGTTGTCGGTCAGCGGTGACAAGCACCGAACTTCGGTGACGGCTTCGTCGTCACGCATGTCCGCCATCATGAACTCATCGATGATGGTGCCGGCTGCAAACACACGGCCATCACTCAAGGTGATGTCTTCACCAAGGGTACGGCTATAGAGACGGGTCTCTAGGTAGTAACGGGCATTGGCTTCGTCTGGCTTTACATCTTCGATGATCACCACCGGTGGCTTTGCGCCATCAGCGAATGGATCGTCGTCGTTAATGATGACCTCTTGGGCCACATCGACGAGGCGACGGGTTAGGTAACCCGAGTCAGCAGTACGGAGCGCCGTATCAACCAGACCCTTACGAGCACCAGGTGTCGCGATGTAGTACTCAAGCATCTTGAGACCTTCGCGGTAGTTGCTCTTAATTGGACGAGGGATCAAGTCACCACGAGGGTTCGCTACCAGACCACGCATTCCTGCGATCTGTCGCACCTGCATCCAGTTGCCACGAGCGCCAGAACCGACCATCATCTGGACCGGGTTGAACTCCATCGCCTTGAGGCTTTTCTCCATCTCAGCAGCGATAACAGCCGTAGCGTCGGTCCAAATTTCCACTTCTTGCTGGCGACGCTCACCATCGGTGATGATGCCTCGACGGAAGTGCTGCTCAACCTTGTCAGCTTCGATCTCGTACTCGTCGAGAATCTCTTGCTTGTTCGTCGGTGTACGAACGTCGTCGATCGAAACAGTCACCCCGGAACGCATGGCGTACAAGAAACAAATGTCCTTGAGGCCATCGAGGCTCGTCGACACTTCCGACTTGATGAACTTGCGAGCGAGCGTGTCGACGATCGTGCCCATGAGGCGTTTGTCAACTGGCTCGTTGATGAACTCGAAGGCTTCAGGCAAGACCGCGTTGAAGAACACACGACCAGGGGTGGTCGACCGGTACGTAGCCGCAACACCGTTGGCCGGAGTTTCGACCAGGGTGGCGGTGCGGTACTCGATTGCGTCGTGCAACTTAACATGGCCGTCTTCGTAGGCACGTTCCAGTTCCATGAGGCTGCGGTAGACCGGCAGACGCTCGGGGCTTACGCCACGCACGTCGTCGGTCAGGTAGTAAGCACCGATGATCATGTCCTGCGTTGGCGTGACGAGCGGACGGCCGTGGGCCGGGCTCAACACGTTGTTGGCAGAGAGCATCAGAATGCGAGCCTCGGCCTGCGCTTCGGCAGACAGCGGCAAGTGAACAGCCATCTGGTCGCCGTCAAAGTCAGCGTTAAAGGCGGTGCAAACCAGAGGGTGAATCTGGATTGCCTTGCCCTCAACCAGTACAGGCTCAAACGCCTGGATACCAAGACGGTGAAGCGTAGGAGCACGGTTCAACATGACAGGGTGTTCTTGGATAACGCCGGCGAGGACGTCCCAGACTTCACTCTTGCGGCGCTCAACCATGCGCTTAGCCGACTTGATGTTCTGGGCAATGCCCTCGTCGACAAGCTTCTTCATGACGAACGGCTTAAATAGTTCGAGAGCCATCAGCTTAGGAAGACCGCACTGGTGGAACTTCAGGGTCGGGCCAACCACGATCACAGAACGACCGGAGTAGTCAACGCGCTTACCCAGAAGGTTCTGCCGGAAGCGGCCCTGCTTACCCTTGAGCATGTCAGAGAGCGATTTGAGTGGACGGTTGCCAGGACCCGTTACCGGACGGCCACGACGACCATTGTCAAACAACGCGTCAACCGCTTCTTGCAACATGCGCTTTTCGTTGTTCACGATGATCTCGGGAGCTCCGAGGTCGAGCAAACGCTTGAGGCGGTTATTGCGGTTGATGACTCGGCGGTAGAGATCGTTCAAGTCAGAGGTCGCAAAGCGGCCACCGTCAAGCTGCACCATTGGGCGCAACTCTGGCGGGATGACCGGAACTACATCGAGCACCATGGCGCCCGGATCGTTCGCACGTTTGCCGCGCTCGTCGCGACGGTTGAATGCCGTAACGATCTTCAGGCGTTTGATGGCCTTTTGCTTTCGCTGCGCCGACAGAGGTCGCATACCTTCTGGTGGATCAACAGCGATACGGAGCTTGACTTCTTCGTCGTCGAAGTCGATACGTTCGATCAGTGACTTGATCGCATCAGCGCCCATGCCACCTTCGAAATAATCGGCGTAGCGATCGCTGAGCTCACGCCACAACATTTCATCTTCGATGATCTGGCGGCTGAACAGTGTCTTGAACTGGACATAGGCAAGTTCGATGAGTTCGAGTTCTGCTTCGTACTCTTCGCGGATTGCTTCGAGGTCCTTATCGCCCGCCTTGCGGCGTTGCTTGATCTCGTTGTCCTTGGCGTTGTCGGTCTCGAGTTCAGCGAGTTCATTCTCGAGTTCTTCGGTGCGCTCTTGCAAACGAAGATCACGCTCTTTAGCGATCTCTTCCTTCTCAAGCAGCATTTCCTTTTCGAGCTCAACAAGGTCTTCGTCACGCTTTTCTTCGTCAACCCAGGTGACCAGGTTCGCTGCGAAATAGATGACCTTTTCGAGCTGTTTTGCCTTGAGTTCTTCTTTGGGCTCAGTGCCCATAAGCAGGTAGGCCAACCACGAACGGGTACCACGCAGGTACCAGATATGGACAGCCGGGGCAGCCAACTCGATATGGCCCATACGCTCGCGGCGAACCTTTGAGCGGGTTACTTCGACCCGGCAACGCTCACAGATGATGCCCTTGAAGCGAATCCGCTTGTACTTGCCACAGGCACATTCCCAGTCCTTGGTAGGACCGAAGATGGTCTCACAGAAGAGGCCGTCTTTCTCAGGCTTAAGCGTGCGGTAGTTAATGGTCTCGGGCTTCTTTACTTCACCGTTTGACCATGTGCGGATTGAATCTGCGGTGGCAAGGCCAATTCGCAGGTGGGCGAAATCATTTACATCTAGCATCAGACGCCACTCCTCTCGGCTCGTTCGCGGGCTCTGCGAGCATCTTCCTCATCGGAGCCACGCTCGGGACGTGACAGATCGATACCGAGTTCTTCGGTTGCCCGGAAGACCTCGTCGTCGAGTTCACGCATTTCGATATTGGACCCGTCGTGGTGGAGGACCTCGACGTTCAGACACAGGGCCTGCATTTCCTTGATGAGCACCTTGAAAGACTCAGGAATGCCCGGCTCAGGAATGTTGTCACCCTTGACAATTGCTTCGTAGACCTTGACTCGGCCAAGCACGTCGTCGCTCTTGATGGTGAGCAACTCTTGCAGGCAGTAAGCGGCGCCGTATGCCTCGAGTGCCCATACTTCCATCTCACCAAAGCGCTGGCCACCGAACTGGGCCTTACCGCCAAGTGGCTGCTGTGTGATCATCGAGTATGGACCCGTTGAACGTGCGTGGATCTTGTCATCGACCAAGTGGGCCAGCTTCAGAATGTACATGAAGCCAACGGTGGTCTTGCTGTCGAACTTTTCGCCGGTACGACCGTCGATCAGCTGAACCTTGCCGTCATCACCAATCAGGCGGACACCGTCATGGGTTTCAGGGTTGATGTTGCGCAGGATGTCCTGGATGGTCGGGTGTTTGCCGGCCAACTCGACTTCGTCCCACTTCGCACCATCGAATACCGGCGTCGCTACGAGCGTCGACGGCTTCGTGACAGGGCGGGTCTTGGTCTCTGTGCCGTAGAGCGGATCGTCGCCGACCCGGTTTCCATCAATTTCCCAACCCCAACGAGCTGCGTAGCCAAGGTGCGCTTCGAGCACCTGACCTACGTTCATGCGGCTTGGAACACCCAGTGGGTTCAAGATCACATCGACCGGAGTGCCGTCTTCGAGATATGGCATGTCTTCGATCGGAAGGATCCGAGAGATAACGCCCTTGTTGCCATGACGGCCAGCGAGCTTGTCGCCGACGCTGATCTTGCGCTTCTGCGCTACGTAGACACGTACCAACTGATTCACACCAGGAGGGAGTTCATCGCCGTCGTCGCGGCTGAAGACACGGACATTGGTGACTTTGCCTTGTTCGCCATGTGGAACCTTGAGGCTTGTGTCACGGACCTCGCGGGCCTTCTCGCCAAAGATTGCACGTAGCAGACGCTCTTCTGGCGTGAGCTCGGTTTCGCCCTTGGGCGTGACCTTGCCGACCAGTACGTCGCCAGGCTTGACTTCCGCTCCAACACGGATGATGCCGCGTTCGTCGAGGTCAGCCAGGATCTCGTCGCTCAGGTTTGGAATATCACGAGTGATTTCTTCCGGGCCGAGCTTGGTGTCGCGAGCATCGATCTCGTGCTCGTGAATGTGAATCGAAGTCAGCACGTCGTCCTTGACGAGGCGCTGACTCAGGATGATCGCATCTTCAAAGTTGTAACCGCGCCATGGCATGAATGCCACGAGCAGGTTCTTACCGAGGGCAAGTTCACCCCAATCAGTAGACGGACCGTCACAAATGAGCTGGCCCTTCTTGATGACATCGCCAACAATGACTCGCGTCTTGTGGTTAATGCATGTGTCTTGGTTCGAACGGTTGAACTTCGACAAGACGTGGGTATGACGGCCCGTGGTGTAGTCGACCACGATCGAGTTGCCGTTGACTTCCTGGATTGTCCCGTCTTCGAGGGCCAGGATCATGTTGGCTGCGTCATTCGCGGCGCGAGCCTCGACACCGGTACCGATGTACGGGGCTTCGGCACGCAGCAGGGGAACTGCCTGGCGCTGCATGTTCGCACCCATAAGGGCACGGTTTGCATCGTCGTGCTCAAGGAACGGGATCAGTGCCGTAGCGATCGAAATGATCTGCTGCGGCGAAACATCCATCATCTGGACTTCTCTGCCCGGAACGTACGAGATTTCGGTGGTAGCACCGAAGAAGACGTCCTGTTCGAGCTGCAGTCGCAGACCTTCGAGGGTTGCTGCCTGAGGCGAGCGACGCACAAGAACCTTGGCCTCGGCGAACGTGCCATCGGGGTTCAGCTTGGCGTTGGCCTGAGCAACAACGTATTCCTCTTCCTCGTCAGCAGCGAGGTAACGAATGATGTCGTGCTGGACGACACCGTCGTGGACCTCACGGTATGGCGATTCGATGAAGCCGAAGCTATTCACGCGGGCGAAGCTGGCGAGACCACCGATAAGGCCAATGTTCGGGCCTTCTGGAGTTTCGATCGGGCACATACGGCCGTAATGGCTGAAGTGCACATCTCGTACTTCGAAGCCAGCACGTTCGCGGCTCAGTCCACCTGGGCCGAGCGCTGAAAGGCGACGGCGGTGAGTCAGCCCGGAAAGTGGGTTGACCTGGTCCATGAACTGCGACAGCTGTGAGGTTCCGAAGAACTCCTTCACTGCGGCAACGACGGGGCGAATGTTGATGAGCGTCTGTGGCGTGATGGCCTCAACATCTTGGGTGGTCATGCGCTCGCGCACGACACGTTCCATACGGCTAAGACCGATACGAACCTGGTTCTGAATCAGTTCCCCCACGGAACGGATACGACGGTTTGCAAAGTGATCTTGGTCATCCAGGCGGTAGCCGGGCTCGGCTCGCACCAGATGGAGCAGATAGGTACAGCTAGCGAGAACTTCGGCCGGAGTCAGAACAGGGTGATCGAGTTCTGGGCCTTCAAGGTCGATGCCGAAGGTCTCTTCAATGCGCTTGATTTCTGGACCGAGCTTGCGGTTCAGCTTGTAACGGCCAACGCGGCTCAGGTCATAACGACGGCTCTCGAAGAACGCGCTACGGAAGTAGTTACGGGCAGACTCGACTGATGGCGGCTCGCCCGGGCGAACTCGCTTGTAGATCTCGAGCAGCGCTTCGTCTTGGGTCTGAGCCAGAAGCTTGGTCTGGTCTTCTTCCCACTGGCCTTCGAGAAAGTCGAAGTGGCGAACGAATGCAGGCAGGAAGCCAGGTGCATTTTCTTCGTCGAAACCAAGCGCACGGATCAGCGTGAACATCGACAAGCGGCGCTTGCGAGCTACACGAGTACCGGCCGTGACATCCTTGCCAGGCTTCTGCTCGACGTCGAACTCGATCCATTCACCGCGGTACGGGTGAATGGTGCCGGTTACAAGCTGGTGCTTGCTCAAGTTGCGCAGGCGGTAACGCTCACCCGGCTGGAAGATAACGCCTGGGCTTCGTACGAGTTGCGAAACAACAACACGCTCGGTGCCGTTGATGATGAAAGTGCCGTTCTCGGTCATCATGGGGAAGTCGCCCATGAACACGGTCTGTTCCTTTATTTCGCCAGTTTCGGCGTTCATGAAACGGGCCCGCACGAAGATCGGAGCGCTGAACGTCATGTCTTGACGCTTGCACTCACTCTCGGTGAACTTCGGTGGTGGGCGAAGATCTTCGTCGGTTGCGTCGAATTCGAGTTCGAGTTGCAGGTTCTCCGAGAAGTCCGTAATTGGACTGATATCGCGGAAAATTTGCTGCAGACCATGGTCCAAGAACCATTTGAACGAGTCGCGTTGGATGGAAATGAGGTCAGGAAGTTCGAGAACAGTTTCGAGGTTGCCGAACGAGTAACGCACAGGCGCTGTAGCGCGAGTTGCCACGTGTAACTCCTAGTAGTGGGGACGCATCAAAAACGATGCCAGGTGAGAAAAGGAGCTCATGAAGAGACGCGCCAAAAAGAAAAAGAACCAGTTTGACCCATCGTAAACAAGGCTCGTCCAGCCTAAAGCGCCCATTTAGGGTTTCACAACGCAGCCGACAACGTTTGTTTTCATCGTTTTCTGGCCGGTTCGCCGGCTGTGGCTCTTTCGGACAGAAAGTAGCTCGAGCAATGCAGCTGTACCGGTACGGGCCACCGACGGCAAAAGCTAGATTGTGGAGCATCCGCGTCGGCGACAAGGACATCAACAAACCAATACCTTTGCATTTGCTGCAGTGGACCTATGCCGTGGTCCCCGTCGTTGCTCGCCTCGGAGCGATTACAACCGATGCAACTCCGTGGCCGGGCTCGACCGGCTAATCGAAACCAACCCAGCTGGCAGCGTGGTCGACCCGGCAGCATGGTCGCCAAAAACCGACCCGCCGGTGGCCATCGGGAAGGTTCCAGCCAGACCGGGTTACTTGGACTTCCAGCCAGACCGGGTTACTTGGACTTCCAGCCAGACCGGGTTACTTGGACTTCCAGCCAGACCGGGTTACTTGGACTTCCAGCCAGACCGGGTTACTTGGGCTTCCAGCCAGACCGGGTTACTTGGACTTCCAGCCAGACCGGGTTACTTGGACTTGGCGACTTCGTTCAGGAAGTCAGCGTTCGTCCTAAAATTCCTGAGCCGGTCGAGCAGGAGGTCCAGCGATGCGACGGTCTTCGATGAACCTTCGTCTCCGACGGCGTCGAGGACTCGGCGCATCTTCGTCGTTGCACCCAGGCTTTTTGAGTCCATCAACAACTCGTCGTGACGAGTTGAGCTAGCCGCTATGTCAACCGCAGGCCACATGCGTTTTTCAGCTGCGTCACGAGACAATCGCAGTTCCATGTTGCCGGTGCCCTTGAACTCTTCAAAGATCACTTCGTCCATGCGCGAGCCGGTTTCAACTAGTGCCGTCGCCAGAACGGTAAGCGAGCCGCCGCCTTCGATATTGCGCGCTGCACCGAAGAGGCGCTTGGCCGGGTACAAGGCACCAGCGTCTACGCCACCGGACATGGTGCGCCCACTGAAGCGACCACTCAAGTTGTAGGCCCTAGCTAGACGAGTGATGCCATCCATAATGATGCAGACATCGTCGCCGGATTCGACCATACGTCGAGCTCGCTCGGACACAAGTTCGGCAACCGCTATGTGTTCGTCGGTTGGGCGATCGAAGGTCGAGGCAACGACCTCACCGTTGGTGAGCCACCGCTTCATATCGGTGACTTCTTCTGGGCGTTCGTCGATGAGCAGCACGATCAAGCGAACTTCTGGGTGATTTGTTTCGATCGAACGAACTATTTCTTTGATGACCGTCGTCTTGCCTGCCTTCGGAGGCGCAACAATCAGGCCACGTTGGCCCTTGCCAATAGGGGCAACAAGATCCACGATTCGTGCGGTCAAATTGGCTGGAGTCGTCGCCCGCTCGAGAACAAGTTGCTCTGTGGGGAAGATTGGCGTGAGGTCGTCGAAGTTGGGCCGGCCTCGGGCTTCTTCTGGTTCGCGTTCGTTGACGGCGTCAACGGTAATCAATGCTGGGTTCTTCTCGTTGCGAGCAGCAGGCCGGGAGGTCCCACGGATGCGATCACCTGACCGCAACCCGAAGTCGCGGACCATCTTGACCGGCACATAACAATCGTCGCTACTTGCAAGGCCGCCCTCGACGCGCAAGAACCCATATCCGTCACTACGCAGGTCCATGAAACCATCTACAGAGACGTGCTCACCGTCCCATCCCAATTCTTCGCGGTCACGACCCCGCCGGCGGCGGCGACGCTTATTACCCTGATCGTCGTTCGAATCGCCACGGTCATTATTTGAATCGTTGCGGTCGCCGCGATCGCTATTCGAATCGCCACGGTCATTATTTGAATCGTTGCGGTCGCCGCGATCATTATTCAAATCGCCACGGTCATTATTTGAATCGTTGCGGTCGCCGCGATCGCTATTCGAATCGCCACGGTTCTTAGAATCGGCACGGTCATTGTTTGAATCGTTGCGACTGTTCGAATCGTGACGGCCGCCGCGATCATTATTCAAATCGCCGCGATCGTTACGGACATTCTGTCGACCTTTGCTTGCCGTGCGCTGAGGCGCACCTCTGCTCGGCCCAGGAGTTTTCTCGCTCGCGTCATCGCGCTCATCACCATCGGCGCTTGCGTCGCCACGACTGCTGTTTGGGACTGTGTCCGGTGCGTCGTCGAACGCGAGTCGCACCGCAGAGTCATCAGTCGCATCGGTCTCGTTAGCGCCAACGATCAGATCAATGATCTGTGCCTTACGCATACGAGATCCGACCTTGTTGCCCATCGCCTGAGCGATGACGGTCAGTTCGGCACGATCCTTGCCTTCAAGGGTGCTGCGATCGGAAGTCACGGGTAACTCCTGTGAGGTGTGTGATGCCACTCAATTCCGCTGCCCAAACTGGGGCTGGAATGAGGGGCGGGAAGACGGAACGAGGCCCGTGTGCGAAAGAACTTCAGTGGCTAACTACCTGAACAGAACGGTATCACTGGTGCTGATCCGTTCCTCATATTGGAACACGGATCGGGTGCTCGCCCAACGCCGGAGGGCTAGAGAGAGTCGATCCAGTATAGGAAATCGTCATATTCTTGGAACGAAGCAAGCTGCGGATTGTCCGCAATAATTTGGTCCGGCGCATGGAAGAGACTGCCAGCCTCGGCAGCGTTCAACATGGACAGGTCGTTGAACGAATCGCCACCAGCAGTCACATGGAAGTTCAAAGCTTGCATCGCCTCTACGGTGCGCCGCTTGTGATCAGGCGTGCGTAGCTCGTAGTTAACAATTCGGTCATTCTCGACGATCAGTCGGTGGCAGAAAATCGTTGGCAGTCCGAGATGCGGCATCATGGCGCCTGCGTATTGCTCGAACGTGTCGCTCAGCAAAAGCACCTGATGGCGGCTACGCAGTGCATCAAGGAAGTCGACAGCCCCGTCAAGTGGCTTGATCTCGGCCAAAACCTCGGCGACCGTCGGCATCGTCAGATCGTGGTCGGCCAGAATCGCGAGCCGGTAGTTCATGAGGACGTTGTAATCCGGTTCGTCGCGGGTCGTCCGTCGCAACTCTTCGATACCGGTCAGTTCGGCCATCTCAATCCAGACCTCAGGCATGAGGACACCTTCGACATCAAGACAGGTAACTCGCTGCTGATCAGTCACAAGACGAGGATAATGCGATCACACAAAAACCGACAGCCCCCTAAACCCACCTGGCAGTATTACTCAGTCGATCTTCGTCACTCAGTCCGCAAACTGCGGGTGTAGTAGCGAATATCTTCGAGATAGTCCCAACCCATGTTCGACCAAAACGCTTGCGCACCGGTATTTGTCGCCCACACTTCGAGCCGTAATTCGGTGATACCTCGAGCAGCGAAGCGGCGCTCGAGTTCAGTCATGATCTCACGGCCCAGCCCAGTCCCCTGCTGCCCAGGGTCAACCACACACCGCTTCACCCGACCCCGATGACCGTCATAAGTGCCCATCACTGAGCCGACGATGCTGTCATCACGTTCGGCCAAGATGAACAGCTCGCCGTCGCAATCGAGTTTGGTCACTATTTCGTCGCGATCCATCTCGGGATTGTGCTCGACGCCGCCGCGACGCCAAAGCGCCAGAACAGCGTCGACATCATCGATGGTCACCTGCCGGAACTTGACCACACTGATCATCTACCGGTGCGCCCGAACAAAAGCTTGGACGGTCGCCAATTCGTTCGGCAGCACGTGGAAGCGCTCGTCACGTTCAAACAAGTCTCCGACTCGACTCGGGAGTTCCGGTCGCTGACCGCTCCCCTTCTCGACGGCATCGGGAAACTTCGCTGGATGCGCTGTTGCCAGACACACCATTGGTGAACCAGTAGCGGACAGCGAGCGCGCCGCACTTAGCCCTACGGCGCTGTGTGGGTCGAGCAGCATGCCGTGTGTCTCATACACCTGCGCAATCGTCTCGACTACGCCGCCCGGCGCATCGTCGTCAACCCTCACACCGCTCCACAATTCGGCGAGCAACTGTCGGTGCGGATCGTCCAGCGTCAAAGAACCAGTAGTGCGGAACTCGGCCATGGCTTCGGCGATGTACTGGCCGTCACGGCCATGAGTCTCAAAGAGCAGGCGTTCCAAATTGCTCGAAATCTGGATATCCATGCTTGGCGACAGCGTTGGCACAACCTCCAAAATTTCCATCGTGCCCGTGTTAAAAAGTCGAGCCAGGATGTCATTAGTATTGCTTGCCACGTAGAAACGATCGATCGAAAGCCCCATGCTGCGGGCCGCCCAGCCTGCGAACACATTGCCGAAGTTTCCGGTTGGCACCGTGAACGAAACCGGTGTGGATACCGACGCGACTCGTGACGAGGCCACTACGTAGTAGACGATTTGGGCCATGACCCGTGCCCAGTTGATCGAGTTCACTGCGCCTAGGCGCACCTCGTCGCGAAACGTCGCGTCAGCGAACATGGCCTTGACCAAATCCTGGCAGTCATCGAAGGTTCCTTCGATCGCGACATTATGCACGTTTGTCGAATCGACCGTGGTCATCTGGCGTCGCTGAACGTCGCTGACCCGACCATGTGGATGAAGAATGAAGATGTCCATGGCGTCACGGTCTCGGCATGCCTCGATTGCGGCAGAGCCGGTGTCGCCCGAAGTCGCCCCCACAATCGTGATGCGTTCGTTGCGACGACTCAGCTCATAGTCGAACAGTCGCCCAACGAGCTGCAGAGCCACGTCCTTGAACGCCAACGTCGGTCCGTGGAACAACTCCAGTAGCCAGACGTTCGGATCAAGCTCAACGAGTTCGACCACATTGTCGGTCTCGAAGGTGCCATACGTCTCGCTGACGATGGTCTCGAAGTCGTCGCGAGCAATCACGCCATCGACGAACGGCCACATGACATCGACGGCCGTGTTCACATAGGTGTCGGTGCGCGCCGTTGCTACCGACTGAGGCCAGCTCTCTGGCAAGTACAAGCCGCCATCGTTTGCAAGACCTGTGAGCAGCACGTCACCAAAGTCGAGTGCGGGGGCAGCGCCCCGGGTACTGATGAACTTCATGGCGCTCATGGGCCGATAACCCGATACAAAGCACCGACACGGTTCACGCTCGGCAACGAGGTCAATTTTTCGATCGTGGCAGCGATGTCTGCTTCGGAAGCCTGGTGAGTGATAAACGCCAGGCTCGCCTCGGTCCCAGTGCCTTCTTGTTCCATCGACCGAATCGATACACCATTTGCACCGAACACGCCGGCGACTTCGGCCAGGACACCAGGGCTGTCATCGACAGCAAGATCGAGATAGAAGGCAGACGTGGCGGCCTCAGGGGGACGCACATGTGCGTCAGCCAAGGCGGGCAGTCGTCGCACGGTGCCTTGTGCAATTCCACTCGCAGCCTCGATGACATCGCCCAGCACAGCCGACGCCGTTGGCCGCCCGCCTGCACCACGGCCGTACAACATGAGTTCATCGAGCGCACCACCCTCGATGAACACAGCGTTGAAGCTGCCGCGCACCGTCGCCAAAGGGTGGTCGAAAGGCACCATGGTCGGGTTCACCCGAGCCGAGATCTCGTACGGCGCTTCGGTCCCGACCCGCTCGACGACGGCAAGCAACTTGATCACATAGCCCAGCCTGCTGGCATTGGCTATGTCTGCTGCAGTGACGCCGCTGATTCCTTCGACCGGGACATCATCGGCGGTGATACTCACGCCGAATGCAACTGTGGCAATGATCGCAGCCTTGGCTTGTGCGTCGTGGCCCTCGACATCGGCCGTCGGGTCTGCCTCGGCGTAACCCAGGCGTTGGGCCTCGGCCAGAATTTCGGCATAGTTGGCACCGTCTTCGGTCATGGCGGACAACATGTAGTTGGTGGTGCCGTTGACGATGCCCATGATCCGAGTGATCGGCTCGCCTCGCAGTGACTTCTGCAACGTGCGCATGAGCGGAATCGCACCTGCGACCGAAGCTTCGAAAAGAAGCTCGGCGCTGTTCTCTGCGGCAAGGTCGAATAGCTCGCGGCCGTGAGCGGCAAGCAGCGCCTTGTTGCCTGTCACTACGGACTTTCCTGCGCGTAGTGCCTGACCGATCCAATCGCGGGCCAGGTCTACCGCACCGACCAACTCGACGACCAGATCAACATCATCGGCTTGGATCACTTCGCTTGCCTGATCGGTCAACACCGCATCTCCGATGCCAGGGCGGGGCTTCGTCAAATCGTTGACTGCGACTCGAGTCACCGTCAGGTCAATGCCGGTCAGCGCTGCAATATCGGTTCGCTGCTCGGTGATCAGTTCGACTAGGGAACCACCTACGGTTCCAAAGCCAAGAAGCCCAATACGCACCGACTGCATTCCCATCCACAGCAGGCTAGCGACTGAGTCACCGCGTGATCCCCGAGTTCCTGACGCAATTGAGAGCGTCGCGCACCCTGTCGATGAATTCAGCTCTTCATTCGCGCTGGTATGGCGACTAGACGACGTCGAGGCGGGTCAGATCATCAAGTTCTTCGCGACGCACAACCAAGCGGGCACGGCCGTCGCTGACGAAAACCACTGCGGGACGGGTGACCTTGTTGTAGTTCGAGGCCAGAGAGTGGCCATAGGCGCCAGTGACCGGTGTGACGAGCAAATCTCCAACGGCGAGATCAGCTGGCACGTTGGCCTCGCGAATAATAATGTCACCGGACTCACAGTGTTTCCCGACTAGACGGACCTGATCGGGTCGATCGGCATCGGCCCGATCGGGAATAAAGGTCTCGTAGCCACTGCCGTACAGCACCGGTCGAGGGTTGTCGCTCATGCCACCATCGACAGCTACGTAGGTGCGAATACCCTCGAGTTCTTTCACCGTGCCGACCCGGTAGACAGTCATACCTGCCGTCCCCACAATCGAGCGGCCAGGCTCCGCCAGCACATGCGCTGTGATACCAGCATCGCCGGTCGCCTCAAGCACCGACCGACCCCATTGTGAAATCGTTGGGGCTTCCTCGCTGCCGACATAGGCAACGCCGAGTCCGCCGCCAACCGAGAGCTCAGGAAGCTGGTAGCGCTGAGAAATTTCGGCCAACACCGCGGCCGACTGGCGCATTGAGTCAATGCGAAAGACCTGGGATCCGATGTGGGCGTGGATCCCGAGCAGATCAATAGCTGGTGATGCGGTCGCCTGTTCGATAGCACGGTCTGCCAGGCCGGTCGAGACGGTGAAACCAAATTTCGAATCGTCTTGGCCGGTCGCAATAAACTCATGGGTGTGTGCTTCCACACCAGGCGTGATCCGGATCAGAGCGCTGGCGATTAGGCCTGTCTCGGCATAGATTGCCTCGATTCGGGCGATCTCGTCGAAGCTGTCGATAACGATGCGGCCGACGCCGGCCTGCATCGCAGCCAGCAGTTCGGCGCTGCACTTGTTATTGCCGTGAAACACGCAGTCGCTAGCGGGCACACCGGCCGTCTTCGCTACGTGGAGTTCGCCCAGCGTTGCGACATCAAGGTGCATGCCTTCTTCATGAGCGAGTTTGGCCATGGCCACGCACAGGAATGCCTTGGTCGCATAGGCGACGCCGGAGCCAAACACTTCAACGGCCTCGCGACATCGATCGCGCAGATGGTCCTCGTCATAGATGAACAGCGGCGTGCCAAACTCGGCGGCAAGTTCCGCAATATCGACGCCGCCGACGCTCATCCGCCCTTCGGCCGATACCGCTGCGTTGTCGGGAAGCAGGTGCTGAGGGATAGGTCCGATTGCTAGATGAGACATCATCACATTTCCTTGGGGGCAGAGACGCCTACGAGGTCCAGGCCGGTGGTCAGTCCAATACGTGCCGCCTCGATAAGCCACAACCGGGCCTGAGTCAGCTCGGGGCTTACACCTTCGCCCACGACGTAACAGTCGTGGTAAAAGCCATGGAAAGCCGCCGCCATTTCGCGCAACCAAGTGGTGATCTTGTGGGGAGCTCGTTCCCGAGCGGCACTACCGACGACTTCGTCAAAGGTACTCAAAACTCGTAATATCTCGAGCTCGCGCCCGTCTATGAGCAAACTCAAATCGGCTTCGAAAAGTGTGGCACGGGCGCGACCTGCTGACTCGGCGTTATTGGCCAGCTGGTTGATCCGAGCCGTTGCGTACTGCACGTAGTGCACGGGGTTGTCCATGCTTTTCTTTGCAAGCGCTCGCAGGTCGACCTTCTGTTTGGTATCCATTGACTGAGTTAAGAAGGTGTACCTCGCTGCATCGGGGCCCACCTCGTCGACCACTTCGTCGAGCGAGACCATGTCGCCCAGACGACCAGACATCTGGAGCTCGACTCCATCGCGTTCAAGCGACACGAGTTGGGTGACAATGACTTCGAGAGCGTTGGGATCATTGCCGAGAAACTCCATCGCAGCCTTCATCCGTGGGATGTAGCCGTGATGGTCCGCGCCCCAAACATTGATTAGCTGATCGGAGCGGCTGAACTTGTCTCGGTGATAGGCGATGTCGGGTGTGAGATAGGTGAAGTCACCATTGGCCTTGATGAGAACCCGATCCTTGTCATCACCAGCCTCGGTCGTCTTGAGCCAGGTCGCTCCGTCGGCCTCAAACACCATGCCGCTTGCCCTCAGCTCGTTGAGCGCATCGGGCACGCTGCCGTCGGCGACAAGTGACCGCTCCGAGAACCACACCTGGTGGTTCACGTTGATCTTGGCGAGTGTGTCCTTGTGGCTCTGCAATGCTCGGGCATATCCCCATTCGAGCGGGTCGGCATCGTCAGGCATCTCGGCAGCCCACTCGATCAGGTACTGACCGTGGTAGCCGTTCTCTGGCACCTCGCCGCCGCGTTTGCGCGCCGCTAGCGAGTCGGCAAACAAAGTCATTTGTACGCCCCGGTCGTTTAAGTAAAACTCGGACGTGACTTGATACCCAACAGCTGCCAGCAAGCGAGCGACCGAATCGCCGTACACCGCCCCTCGGGCATGGCCAGCATGCAATGGCTTGTTCGGATTCGCACTCACGAACTCGACGTTCACGTGTGTACCTGCACCGAAATCATGGCGGCCGAAGTTCTCGACACCGGCCTCAACCACATGAACAAGTTCATCGAATAGCCACGTATCGAAGAGTCGGAAGTTCACGAACCCGGGGCCAGCGATCTCGACTGCTTCGACATGAGACGGCAAGTTGGCGTTCAAGAGATCGGTCATCTCGACCGCAAATGCTCGCGGGTTTGAGCGGTCCGCTAGCTTCCAATTAGCCAAGGCGGCGTTGGATGACCAGTCACCGTGCTCGCGATGGGCTGGGCGCTCGAGCCCAATAGAGCCGGCGTCAACCTCGAGACCAAGGGCGCTGAGCGTGCCAGCGAGCGCATTGGTCAACCGCTCACGAATCATGCCAGGAAGCGTATTCGAGGTAGTCCGGATTCGTCGCGTTAGTGAGCGCAGCGAACAGCACGCTCCTCATCTTGTCCAAGCTGAGCACATTCGAGCTGAATGCATCCGAGCTTCTGGGGACTTGTTGCAACCCCAGCAGTCCAGCGTTTACGCCTTGTGAAGGGCCTAGTAGTCGAATTGGGCGTTAGGCGCGGATAACGCCGTCGGCGATCGCAGCGGCGGACACTGCTGGGGCTACTGCTTGGAGTACTCGGGGATCGAATACCGAGGGGATGATGTAGTCGGGCGCGAGATCGTCGCCGACTACCGATGCAATATTTTCGGCGGCGGCCAACTTCATCGACTCGGTGATGTCGGTTGCGCCAACGTCAAGCGCACCACGAAAAATACCGGGGAACGCCAGCACATTGTTGATCTGGTTTGGATAGTCGCTGCGGCCAGTAGCCATGACTGCGGCCAAGCCGTCGGCAGCTTCGGGCGTGATCTCGGGATTGGGGTTCGCCATGGCAAAGATGATCGGATCAGCAGCCATACCGCGAAGGTCAGCGGCGGTGAGCACGTCGGGTGCGCTTACGCCCATGAACACGTCGGCGCCCACAATGACGTCTTGCAGGCTGCCGACGCGGCGGTCACGGTTCGTGTTTGCGGCGAACCATTCCTTGACCGGGTTCAGGCGGTCGCGGCCCTGATAGATCGCTCCAGTTGAGTCCACGCCGATGACCTCGCCGACACCGGCACTCAACAGGATCTTGCCAATGGCAACACCAGCGGCACCAATACCTGAGATCACGACCGAAATGTCGGACATATTCTTGTCAACGATCTTCAGCGAATTCCAAAGTGCTGCGAGCGCAACCACGGCCGTGCCGTGCTGATCGTCGTGGAATACCGGGATGTCGAGGGATTCCTTCAGGCGTTGCTCAATTTCGAAGCACGCTGGAGCCGCAATATCTTCCAGGTTGATGCCACCAAAGCTCGGCGCAATACGTTCGACCGTTTCAATGATCTCTTCGATGTCAGTTGTGTTCAGGCAAAGAGGGAACGCGTCTACCCCAGCAAACTCCTTGAACAGCAGTGCCTTGCCTTCCATAACTGGCATGGCTGCCTCGGGGCCGATATTGCCAAGGCCCAACACAGCGGTCCCGTCGCTGACGATGGCAACCGTGTTCTTGCGAATCGTGTACTTGTATGACTTAGAGACGTCCTCGTGGATAGCCATACATACGCGGGCCACACCTGGGGTATAAGCCATCGAGAGATCGTCGCGATCCCCGACCGAGCAGAGCGCCAGCGTTTCAATCTTTCCCGCCTCGTGCATGCGGAATGTGCGATCGAACCAATCTAACAACTCGACATTCTCCAGACTTTCAACGGCCGCGACGATGCGCTTCTGGTGATCTTCGTCACGAGCATTAACGCAGATGCTGCGTTCTAGCGAGGCGCCTTTAGCCTCGAAGCCTTCGACGACAGCGATGTTGCCACCAGCGTCGCCAATCGCTGACGCCAGCGCACCAAGCACGCCAGGTACGTTGCGAAGCCGCACACGCAATTGAATTTGAAATGCCGCAGTAGGAGCAGTTGGAACAGCCATGGGCGGCAAGGGTAGTTATCCCAGTAGAAAAGCGGTGGCGGAAGAACGTGCTCATTTTCAGTCGTGCAAGGCGAACATCCAACAAACACTCTTCCGTGCCAACTGAACCATCACACACTAATCCAACCCGTAGTCGGAACGGGCAGTGCCGAAAAGGCACGCAGCGTTGTCGGTTTCCATCCGCAGCGTCGGCTCGTCGACCCAAAGCAGCTAGGCAGTAGAGCTGGGAACAAACGGCGAGAGATCCAACTCAATGATCTCTTTACAGCGATCCTCTAAGGACTGAGTGCGCTCTGCAGGCAAGCCAGGTCAAGCGCCCCTGCGGTGACAACGCCGGAGAACGGGCAATGAAGCTACCCGTTCTCATGCTGATGCCACTGGTGACCTGCATCCTCCCACCGCTCTTGATTGTGCTGCTCGGCCCTGCTGTTCTGCAGGTCATGGAGACCGGACTCGGCTC
>Ga0115003_10000096_pt1 | contig 66767 bp, 61 predicted proteins | sample ArcticOcean_MG_C_7_FD_88736 | JGI IMG/M metagenome (GOLD analysis project Ga0115003, IMG submission 88736) | Marine microbial communities from western Arctic Ocean - ArcticOcean_MG_CB11_88 | ecosystem: Environmental > Aquatic > Marine > Oceanic | place: Arctic Ocean: Canada Basin | collected...
AAAGAGTCACTTACGTTAGAAGAAATTTCCGCAATACATTGGGCAATGGCTCTTCTATCGGGCCGCTGAGCATCACAAGACAATAAGTTTATTTTCATAGTTCTTTCTATGGAATAAATATAAGGCAAACCACCGCGAAAGGAAGAGTGTTTGAACTATAAAAACCAAGTCCTGCATAGTCGAGACAAATTTTAAACTTAAAAAAAGGAATGACTATAGCAGTTGAATCGGTTTTCTTTCACTCGTTTCAAGTGAGTTTAAGTGCCAATTAGTTTCAACTTTTCTGCCCTTGATAATTTCTTGATCTCATATTCTCGTTTTGATGCAGTCGATCGATCGGGATGCATTTCAGAATACACCAAGTCAACAGGTCTTCTATTTCTTGTGTACTTGGCACCCTTTTTTGAGTCGTTGTGTTCAGCGATTCTTCTTTCTCGGTCAGTTGTAATACCCGTGTACAAACTTTCATCTGAGCATGCAACAATATAGACCCACCACTCTTTTTCTTCCTCCATCAATTACGAATATCAGCTTCTGTTTAACCAAGATATAAAATCTTCGCCATAGTAATTTTAGAACTCGTTCATCTTTTTAAAGAATGTTCCTTTCAAAATAAACTCACGATATAGAGCCAAAGTTTTTTCCAGACGAGGTATAATAAGTGTCCAGCAATTAAACCAATAGCTAGTATTTTTTGACTTAAATTTTTTCCGCCAAAGAAGTTGAGTTTTTGAACAAGAACATAAGAAAGCGCCATGCTAATTAAAATCCATAAACCAAAAGCAGCGTAATCAATTAGGGTGAATAAGAAAATCATCATGAATCGAATATACAGCAATTGAGGGACATTTACTTTTATTATTTATCCGTCGGCAGTAGGACTGTTTTTAAAGGCCGATGGATTTTCTCCACTTATTTTTTTAAACGTACGGTTGAAGTACGATAAACTTTCGAAGCCACATCCATAACAAGCCTCGCTTACATTCTTTCCAGCAAGAAGCAAGCGTTTGGCCTGTGAAATCCGATACTGGTTTAAAAAGGCTGTAAAGGTGTTTCCACTGTGTTTTTTAAAGTATCGACAGAAAGCTTCTTTTCTTAGGTTCACCAATTGCGCCACTTCTTCGACCTTAATTTTTCGGATGTAGTGTTCATCAATAAAAGAGTAGACCTTTTGTAAGCGCTGCTGTTGTTTTTTATCTGAACTGTTATATACGGGTTGTTTGTGTAAAAGTTCAAACTCCTCAGACAAAGCAAGCGTTTTCAAAATTTGGATAACAGCAATGAATTCATCAAAAGCATCCAACAAATGCAGCGCCTTGATTTGTTCTCCGACGATCTGCTTTGTTTTTCCATAAAAAGCAATTCCGTGCTGCGCTTGTTCAAATAAGGTGTGAATGCTCGAAAGCTCTCGAACCTGCTTAAAAACCTGTTCTTTAAATGACGGACTAATATGCAAAACCTCTTTCCTGTATGCGGTTTTTATTCCGTAATCAAAATTCAAATGTGGAATATTTGATCCAATCAACACCAAGTCGCTTTGTTGGTAATTGGAACGATGCTTTCCAACATGTCGAATACCATCTGCTCCTTCAATATATACGAGTTCATATTCTGGATGAAAATGCCAAAAAAACAAGTCATTCAGTTTAGGATCATGTAATAATCGAAACGAACTCTTGTCGTCGGGTTGAATGTTTTCAAGTTGAATTTTCATTAAATTGTCATTTACTACACTTAATTAACACTATTTTGTCAATATAGTTCAAATTACAATCAACATCAAGGTTGTGGCCTTGTTTTTATACTTATAGATTTGAATTATATATTTCCAGATTAACTTAAAGGAAGAAGTATGAAGAAAGAAGTAAAAACAACAATGGCTAATAAAGCCCATGAAGAAATTCCAGGAAACCCATCCGTTTCTACCAGCAGCAATCAAAAGCTAAACGACCGTTCGAATGGAAAGCCCTTGCGGGTTTTATCGGAAGAAGATTGGCGGTTTTGGATGCACAATGGATATATCGTAATAAAAAACGCAATTCCAAAAGATCAAGCAAAAGCTACTGCAGATTTTATATGGGAATTTGATGAGAAAGATCCAAACGACTCTTCGACCTGGTATGCAAAACCGCGAGCCGAAATGCAAATGAAGGAATTGGCAGGAACCGGCATGGTCGAAGCATACAACCATCAAACCCTGTGGAACAACCGTCAGATGCAAAAGGTATACGATGCCTTTGTAGATGTATGGGGCACCGAAAAATTATGGGTAACGATTGATCGCGTCAACTTGAATTTTCCGCAGCGACCTGGAGAAGAAAAAGAAGGCTTCATTCACTGGGATTATGATCCTGAAACCAGACCACAAAACGTACAGGGTGTTATCGCACTTGCCGATCAAATGGACGAAAACATGGGAGGCTTTCAGTGTATTCCGTGGTTGTATCGAAATTATGATACTTGGAAACTAACCCAACCAGAAGATAGAGATCGTTTTCAGCCTAATCTAGATGCATTGCAAAACAAGTTTGTAAAAGTAGTAATGGAGGCTGGAGATTTGCTGATTTTTAACAGTACAGAACCGCACGGAATCCGCCCTAACCGATCGAATAATAAGGTCAGAATCGCACAGTATATTTCGATGATGCCCGCAGAAGAAGAGAATCAAGAACTCAAAGATTGGAGGGTAAACTCTTGGAAAAACAGAATCGCCCCCGTAGGATATGCCTTTCCTGGTGATCCAAGGAATTGGGAACAGGAAAAACATAAAACAGCTGAACTGTCCGAGTTGGGCAAAAAACTATTGGGACTGAACAACTGGTAAAAAAAACAAAACGAATTAAAACTGTACTAAATGCCAACAACAATAAGTTTATTAGACATTTTCATCATCCTAATCTATTTTGGAATTATTCTATGGATAGCCCAATGGGCTTCAAAAAGTAAAAGTGAGTCAGGGGGAGCAGTTGATTATTTTTTAGCAGGGAAGAACTCAGGTTGGCTGGTAATTGGAGCATCTCTTTTTGCCTCAAACATTGGATCAGAAATTATTCTGGGAGTTTCGGGTGCAGGAGCTCGAGGTAATATGCCCATGGCAAATTTTGAAATAATAGCCTCTTTAGTATTGATCCTTTTGGGTTGGGTTTTTGTTCCCTTTTACTTGAGAACAGGAGTTTTTACAATGCCTGAATTTTTAGAGAAACGGTATTCTGTAGCGTGTCGTAATTACCTTTCAATAATTTCTATTTTGGCTTATGTAATCACCAAGATTTCTTTAATCATATTTGCGGGTGCCTTGGTATTCGAAACCATTGGAATTTCTTTTTGGACCGGAGCAATTATTACAGTCGTCGCAACTGGATTTTATACTGTTTTAGGGGGACTAAAAGCGGTGATTTACACGGATATGGTTCAAGCGTTTATTTTACTCATAGGAACCCTATGTGTTACAGGATTTGGACTATACGCTCTTGGAGGTTGGGATAATTTATTAGCCATACTTACCGAAGCTTCTGCGGTAGATGGAAATCCGCCACGTGAGCAGTTTTTTAACCTATGGAGATCCATGGCAGATACCGAATACCCATGGACAGGAATGCTCTTTGGAGCACCTATTTTAGGCGTTTGGTATTGGTGTACGGATCAATATATCGTTCAGCGTGTACTTTCTTCTAAAGATGAAAACAATGCAAGGAAAGGAGCCTTGTTTGCAGGGTATTTAAAATTACTACCGGTATTCATCTTCTTTATTCCTGGTGTAATTGCCTATGCTCTTTTACAAGAAGGAGCCATTGACTTTTCACTTGATAATGCAGATCAAGCACTTCCAGCGATGATTAACCAATTCTTACCATCTGGCCTAAAGGGGCTTGCGATTGCAGGATTGTTAGCTGCCTTGATGAGCTCACTTTCTTCAGCATTTAATTCTAGTTCAACATTATTAACAATCGATTTCTATTTGAAATATAAGCCCAAGGCATCTCAAAAAGATCTGGTTCGTTTTGGTCAATTTGCTACCGTTATTCTGGTAATAGTTAGTTTGGGCTGGATTCCCTTTATGAAATCATTAATGGGTGGGGGAATTTTTCACTACTTACAAAGTGTTCAGGCCTATATCTCTCCTCCAATTGCTGCTGTTTTTCTTTTTGGATTGTTTTATAAATGGATAAATGCCAAAGGCGCAATCGTATCATTGTGGTTAGGTTTTATCGTTGGAATCTTTAGACTAGTAGCAGAGTTTCTTTCTAATGAAGGAACTATAGTTATTGCAGAAGATTCTCTTTTGGGGCTTTTTATAGGGGTGAACTTTTTGCATTTTGCCTTATTTTTATTCCTATTCTGTGGCTCAGTTTTAATACTTGTTAGTAAACTGACAACACCACAGCCACTAGAAACATTAGAATTGGTTACTTTTAAATCGAGAAACCTTAGACCAAAATTTATATGGTCAACAGACATGACCTTAACAGTTGTGCTAATCGGACTTGTATTGATGCTTTGGATACTGTTTAGCCCTTGGGGAATTGCACAATAGAAAACAACATAGAAAATGGATTTAGAATTAAAAGGGAAAACGGTTTTCATAACAGGGTCTACAGCTGGAATTGGTTTTGCAACGGCAAAAGCATTACTGAACGAGGGCGCTAGCGTCATCCTCAATGGTCGAACTTCTGCCTCAGTAGAGGCAGCGATTAAACGCCTAGAACAAGCGTTTCCTGACGAAACAATTTCTGGTATTGCAACAGACTTCAGCATACTAGGAGAAGTGAATAATCTCCTAGGAAACCTACCTAAAATAGATGTACTAATCAACAATGTTGGGGTGTATTCTTCCGGTTCTTTTTTTGAAACCGATGATGCGGAATGGTATCGTCAGTTTGAAGTAAATGTAATGAGCGGAGTCCGCTTATCGAAAAGCATTCTGCCCCTTATGTTGACTAATAATTGGGGACGGATTTTATTTATTTCCAGCGAATGCGCCAGTCTAACGCCTCCTGATTTAATTGCATACAGCATGACCAAAGCTGCTATTTTAGCAGTTTCTCGTGGCTTGGCTCAATTAACAAAAGGAACCAATATTACCGTAAATTCAGTAATCCCAGGGTCTACTTTGTCCGAAGGAGCAGAGCAGTTTTTAGAAGATGCTGCACAAAAAGAACAGAAGACAAAAAATGAAATAGAAAACGCTTTTTTTACAGAAGTACGAACAAGCTCTTTGCTGCAGCGGTTTGCTAAAGTAGAAGAGGTAGCCGATACGATTGTGTATATAACGAGTCCGCGTTCTTCCGCTACAAACGGGGCTGCAATTAAAGTTGACGGAGGAAGTTCTGGAGGATTGTTTTAGTTTTTTGAGTTGGGTCTTTTAATTTAAGGCATGTTTTCTGGAAATTGATTATCTTGAATGAGTTAAATGAACTCGTATCAAAAAGCCCTTCTTTTTTCTTGTTTTACTTTCCTTCCTTACTTTCGCTCAAGAGCGGAACGAGGCCTTAATTATTCATGGGAAGATTTTTACGGTTTCTTATAACGAATTATACGAGCAGCCCAATTGGATTACCTATTGCGTTCGAGATGTTCCAAAGAATGTAGATCGAAAAGGATATAATTTTCGGAAAGATGCTCAGGTATGGACTTCAAATAATGCGGATTATAAAAACAACATTTGGGACAAAGGACATCTGGCACCTGCCGCTGCTTTTTCTGATTCAGAAGGCAATCTAAAGGCAACCTTTTCTTTTTTGAACTGTACACTTCAACACCAAAGGTTAAACCGAAAAGAGTGGGCTCAACTCGAACAACAAGTACGTAATTGGGCTAAAGTGTTTGGCGATATGAGTGTAGAAGTTGATGTTTTATTTGAATCAAACCATCGAGTTTTACCCACGGGAGCACATGTACCTTCTGGCTTCATCAAACGGATTCAATTTCCTGATGGCACCACCAAATGTTTCTATTTTCCCAATGATGATACGCTTAATAAAAACTGGAGTCAATTTGAGATTGAATGCGACTAAAGCAATAACGCTCGGATTTGAAAAAAGACACCTCAACCCCCTAGAGCAGTGAATCACTCAGTATTACTCTTCCGGACAGGAACTTTATATAGACTTAAATCAATAGTATCTCCTTTTATAATATAATGCCAAGCTAAAGACATTAAGCTGTCATGCTTCTTTTTGATTTTAGAAGATTCTTCAACTTTAGTATACTTGTAATTAGGTAGAGCCTGTCTTTTTATTCCATAATCTTTAGAAAAAGCTAATACTTGTGATGCGTCTATTGTTTTATTAAAACTGATTCCTATTTTGTTTTTACCACTTTTTTTTAACAATGAATTACCAAAGCTATAGTAAGTATGTCCTGGTGGAGCTATAAGTTCTAATAGAGTAGGTGTTATGTCAATATGACTTCCTGGCGAATAAACTAAGCCAGATTGAGCTGTAATTGATTTGCCGTATAAAATAAAAGGGACAGAAGACTTTTCATACAATGTTGGTGATCTGTTTATGAATTTTCTTCCATAATGGTCCCCTGTAAAAGCAAATAAAGGGCTACTATATTTGTTTTCTGCTTTACTGACAAAATCTCCCAAAGCTTTATCTGCATACCAAAGGTGTCCTAAAGCGTTTAATGATATTTCACCTTTTTCATAAATAGAGTTATACTTTTCTCCTAAATCATCTAAAGAATTATGTTGAAACCCTTCTGCATAAACATCCACCTCATAAGGAGGGTGATAACTAAGAGTCAAAATCACATTTAAAGAGTTTTTTGTTGTGTCAACCTCCTTTAAGACTGCTTCAAAAAGAGATTCGTCATCAACTCCCCAGACACCTTTCTCAGCATTTATATCCCCTGCTCCATAGATGTTATCAGCTCCTTGCTTTTGTGTAAATTTATTAATGTTTTGCCAACTCAGATAACCTCCGTAAAAAAAATTAGTTTGATATCCAAGTGTTTTAAATTGTTCAAAAATGGAACTAGGAAAAGATTTATTACTACCGATAAGGCTTATGTTTTTCCCGAAATAAGGGACATTTGTAATAATAGAGCCAAATGAATTCATAGTTGAACTTGAAGAGGGCAAGAAATTTACAAACCTGATTCCCTTCTGCTGAATATCTGATAAACGGGTACTAATCTTTAAATCGGTGTATTTTTCCATTAACGGCCATGAATCATAACTTTCCATTATAATTAAAAAAACTTGTTTTGGTTTAGTTTCTATTAGCTCTAATCCTACTTTCTTTTTAAGAACTTCATTAATTGTTAAATGGTTTTTTGAAATAGATAAAGGGATAGGCCCAAAAGGGTTTTTGTCATATGTTTTATTGATCTCTTTAAAGTCTGTAATCGCATTTTCAAGTGATTTAAAAGGATTGAGAATAGTTTTGTTAATAAAATCATCTGATGTTACAGATGCATAAAAGCGCCTTGCAGGATATTTTGTAAACGAACCCCTAATACTTCCGAAAAACAAAATTAAAATTAATATACTAACAGTAAGATCTCGATTTTTAAAATTCATTGAGGTTACAATGCTGTATATTTTATTTCTTTTTTCATAATAGTTAAATACTTTCAATAAAAACCATATCAAAAAAACAATTAGAAATGCATTTAGAATAGGATGATACTCTCTTAAAATAGATTGAAAAACAGCTTGTCTATCATCATAAAGCCCCACAAATAAAAAATGATTAAACTGATCTTCGTACTCTTCATAAAAATTCAAAGTAATTACGGTTATAAAAACAGACGTAACAACAAATATTTTTTGAAAAAGGAGTCTGGTTTTAATTACTAGATTAACCTTGTCAAATGGGATTAAGATAAAAGCACTTAAAAGGGGCAATAATATGAAATAAGATATTACTGTATTATCGAACCTAAACCCCATAAGAAATGCTTTAAAATATTCAGATATTTTTAAACTAGATTCTATATCAAAAATATTTATTAAGACAAAAAAAACACGAAATAATGAGAAAAAAGATACTGCTAAAAACCAAAAGAATATAAGGTTACAATACTCTGAGATTAAATTTGTTTTACTTTTCAGATTCATTGGGAGCATTTATATTGCTTGCATCAAGCATGTTTAAAAAAATCAGCCACATAAATTAATATTGTAAATTTACTAAATAAAACACGAATCTTTTATATTATAAATCTCACAAATACTATGGGATGAAGAAACTGATGCGTTTTTTAAGAATATTGAACCCTCAACTTATTTAATAATTAGATTAATAAAAAAATTTACAATCAAAATTAAGATAAGAAGAAAAATAATACAAGAGTGAATCAATAAAGTATTGAGTAAAACGCCTAATTAAAATCAGTTCTTTTCGAGTTGCACTGTAAAATGTCGCATGATGGGCGCCTCCCATTTGATGGAATAACCCCTTTTGGCTTCCTTGCGGGTGTCGAATACTTTTTTAATTGCCACTGCTACGTATTCCATATGGGAAAGCGTGTAGGTTCTTCTTGGGATAGCCAAGCGAACCATTTCCAATTTCGGAAAACGATTTTCTCTGGTCACGGGATCTCGATCGGCCAACAAAGTTCCAATTTCTACTCCACGAATTCCAGCAACAATATATAATTCAATCGCCAAAGACTGTGCTTGGTACTCCTCTTTAGGGATCTCGGGGACAAACTTTGCAGCATCAATATAAACGGCATGACCACCAAATGGCTTAAGAACAGGAATGCCAAAGGCGTCGAGGCGTTTGCCTAAATAGGCCGTTTGCTGAATTCGGCTTTCTAGATATTCGAATTCTACACCCTCGAGTAATCCTTGTGCCAAAGCGCCCATATCCCGACCCGACATTCCGCCATAGGTAACAAAACCTTCGTACATGATAGCAAAAGTCGAACAGCTTTCGTAAACTTTTGGATCGTTCAACGCAATGAAACCTCCCATATTGACAAGCCCATCTTTTTTTGCGCTCATGGTCATTCCGTCCGCTAAAGAGAATGTCTCTTTTACAATCTCCTTGATGCTGCGGTTGGCGAATTCTTCTTCGCGTATTTTAATGAAATAGGCATTTTCTGCAAAACGGGCAGCATCGATGTAAAAACCAACCTCGTATTGGTTGCATAAGGCACGAACTGCACGTATGTTCTCAATAGAAACCGGTTGCCCACCCGCCGAGTTACACGTAATGGTCATCAGTACAAAAGGGATTTTTTCTTTGGGATGTTGCTGTAGAATTGCTTCGAGCTTTTGTAAATCAATATTTCCTTTAAAAGGATGATCGATCGCAATGTCAAAAGCTTCGTCTATGGTACAGTCAACTGCTGTTGCTTTTCTGTATTCGATATGCCCTTTGGTGGTATCAAAATGAGCATTCCCTGGGATAAAATCACCCTCCTTTACTAAGGCTGAAAACAAAACATTTTCTGCAGCTCTCCCTTGATGGGTTGGAATAAAGTGAGTAAAACCTGTAAGGTCTTTTACTGTTTTTTCTAATTTCAAGAACGAGCGCGATCCGGCGTAACTTTCGTCGCCTAACATTACTTCGGCCCATTGCTTGTCTGACATTGCGCCCGTGCCAGAATCGGTAATTAAGTCGATAATAACTTGATCGCTGTTTAACTTAAAGAGGTTATAGGATGCTTCCTCGATCCATTTTTTTCGTTGTTTGGGAGTCGATAATTGAATCGATTCCACAGTTTTTATTTTATAGGGTTCTATATAAGGTAAGTGCATACCAATTGGATGTTCGTTAGTTAAAAATTAAAAAGGGCTCTTTTGAAAGAGCAATCGGAGGTATTAAGCCAAGATGTAAGAGTCTCGGTTTTTGATATTCTGGAAAAGACGGAAAGAAAAGGTCTTGATTATCATGGCTTAAAACTAAGACAATTTTTGAAACCTTTGGGTGCTTCTGCTAAAAACGGATAAAATGAAGTATAAAATCTAAATATAAAACAGAAAATATAGATGCTGTTTTTTAGATGATTTTCAGTTGATTAAAAGGAAGTTAACTTCTTATTAGTGCTTTTTTTATTATAAAATACAAATTATTTTCAATTCTTTTTAACATCCAAAAACATCTTACAAGCCCATGAACATCAGGGATCAACGCTATTTAAAGTGTGAAATAGACCAAAAAAAAGAACTTTATTAACAGTATAATGGTTTTACATTGATTTAATCCCTACATTTGCAGTCAATTAAAAAATATAATTATGAGTAATCACAACGGAACTGTAAAGTTCTTTAACAACGCAAAAGGATTTGGATTCATCACTAACGAAAGTGGAGAAGATATTTTTGTACACGTAAACAATACCCAAGACGAAATTACTGAAGGAGACAAAGTTAGCTATGACGTAGAGGAAACTCCAAAAGGTCTTAGCGCTATCAACGTTAGTCTAGAAGACTAATTCGTATAAAGTATAGTGTAAGAAGCCCTACCAAACGGTAGGGCTTTTTTTATGCCCAAAAACTAAATTCTCCAATCCCAGTCTACCCCAAAAGAGAGGTCACGACCAATATTAAATAAACCATCAGCCTTTAAATTTGGAAAGAGGAACATTATAGGATAGATCTAACAAGTTCTGTAGGCCATCTGATATGCACATTTTTTTAGACCAAAACCCCCATTTCTCTTTCTTTATAAATTTGCGTTAAGATATTCGATTACTTGTTTGTTGCTATTATAGGCTAAGAGAGCCCATTTTCAGGAGAGTGTACTTTTCATATCCAGAAAATATGTAATAGAAGTTCTCTTTAAACCAAAACGTTTTTATAAATTTGTTTTAAATGGATTATAATAAAGACAATACTAAAAAACAGTTTGTTAAAAACATAATAGCATCACTGCTTTTGATGTTTTTATTGTTACCTACTGCTTTCCAGTTTGTTACAATCTTTGAGAAACACGAACACATTGTATGTTCTGAGCAACAAGTTCATGTTCATAAATCCATTGTAGAGTGTGAAATATGCTCCTTTCATTTCACTCCTTTAAACTATAATTTAGTTCATCATAACGAACTAGAAATACTTTTAATTCCAGAAACAACCCAAGAAAGAACTTATTCTTTGTTGTTTCATTCGTTTAAAATAACCAACATTCAGCTTCGTGGACCACCTGCTTTATCATAAATAAGACACTATTTTTTATGTTAATTCAGCCAATCTATGCGAATTTATTTTCTAATGATTCTGCTTTTAAGCAGTTTTCCATTATTATCACAAAGTTGTGACTATACGCTTTCGGGCGTACTCACAGACCTTCATGACGGATCTGTACTTGAAGGAGCAACTCTTATTGTTGCAGGTTCTGAGCGCTTTGTAGTTACTGATTTTGAGGGGAAGTTTATGATTTCAAACCTATGTAATGAGACCTATTCTATTCAAGTATCTCATCCCTATTGTTTGACTAAAGGCTTTAGCGTTATAGTCTCTGGAGATACGTTTAAGTCTTTTAAACTGGAACATCATTTAGAAGTGCTCAATGAAATCAGCATAGACGGAAGAATTGTAAGTAATCAATCCAAAACCCTTCAGGAAAACATTCTCTCCAAAGAGGAATTAGAACGTTTTGGTAGCAGATCACTTGGTGATGCGCTGGCAAGTTTAAGTGGGGTTTCTTCATTGAATACAGGAAATACGGTCATAAAGCCAATGATTAACGGGCTCCACAGTAGTCGCGTTGTTATCATAAATAATGGAGTGCGGATGGAGGATCAAGAATGGGGTGCTGAACATGCGCCCAATATTGATGTTAATGCAGTCAACAAGCTCACGCTGATAAAAGGAGCTGGTGCGCTTCAGTACAGTGGTGACGCGATTGGAGGGGTTATTATTGCAGAAACTGCAATAATTCCTTTTAAGGATAGTCTTTTTGGCAATACTCAACTTGGAGGTGCTTCCAATGGTAAAGGCACATTCATCACTACTGAGCTTACTAAAAGCTATGAGAATGGCTGGTATGCAAGCATGCAGGCTAGCCTGAAACGATTTGGAGATTTTGAAACAGCAGATTATATCTTAAGTAATACGGGGGTAAATCAGCAAAATGCTTTTTTGAAAGCAGGATTCAATAGTTACGATCATGGCTTCGAAGTTTTCTATTCCATTTTTCAAAATGAAATTGGGATTTTGAGAGCCTCTCATGTAGGAAGTGCTCAAGATTTATATCGAGCAATTGGAAGCGATAGACCATTAATCATAAATGAATTCACCTATGATATTATTGCTCCGAAGCAAGAGGTAGCCCACCATTTGGCACGCATCAAAGCATATAAGCGAATAGGCGAACTTGGCAAGTTGAGTTTCCAGTATGATTTTCAGAGAAACAAACGCCTTGAATTTGACACCCGAAGAGGAGCAGATAAAGGAGATGCTTCGTTGGATTTAGAGTTGGACACCCACACCTTAAGGCTTGATTTGGATACAAATGCTTCCGATCACTCAAGCCTTAAGGTGGGCGTTGTAGGCAGTTTTCAGAGTAATTTTGCACCAAATACAGGTGTGCGGAGGTTGATACCAAATTATGATAGGTACGATTTGGGAGCATACCTTGTAGTGGATTATCAGTTGGATGATCAATGGCTTTTTGAAATTGGCGCTCGATTCGATCATACGCAAATGGATGTTTTTAAGTTCTATCGAAAATCATTTTGGGAGTCTAGAAATTACGATCAACTTTTTGCTGATTTGGTTGTCGAAGACGATGGGAATAAGATCAGAACCAATCCAAAATTAAGTTTCAATAATGGATCGGGTACGTTCGGAGTTGTTCATGATTTAGATGAAAAGCATAAGCTGTATTTCAATTATTCTCTTGCTTCTCGAATCCCAAACCCCTCGGAACTTTTTAGCGAAGGCTTACACCATTCTGCTTCAAGAATTGAATTAGGAGATCTAACTTTTAATCCAGAAATAGGACAGAAACTGTCCTTTACTCTAGAACGAAGAGAAGAGCGTTTCAGTTTTTCGATCAATCCCTATTTAAATAATATTTTGGATTTTATTGTAATAGAGCCGATCACGACCAACAGTACAATTCGTGGGACTTTTCAAGTATGGGAGTATCGACAAACCAATGCTCAACTTTTGGGAGTTGATTTTGACGCGTCTTATGTTTTTAATAAAACGCTTCAATTCAATCACCAAGCATCCATCGTAAAAGGTTTTGATAAAATTCAAGAGGAAGCCCTCATTAACATGCCCCCTGTAAACACAACAAATGAAATAGTTTATTATTCCAGCAAGATTAATAACCTACGTTTAGCACTACAAAGTGAATATGTATTTAGACAAAACGAATTTCCCAATACCGATTTTGAAATATATATTCCAGAGACTGAAACTCAAGAGATAGTTGAGGTGAGTTCCCCTCCACCCGCATATCATTTACTAAACTTCAATTCATCTATTGATTTCAATTTTTCAGAAAAATCAACCTTAACCGTTGGTTTTCAAATCACCAATATGTTGAATGTTTCTTATAGAAATTACCTCAATCGAATGCGGTTTTTTGCACACGATTTAGGCAGAAACGTTTCTGTAAACATCAAATTAAATTATTAATAAATAAAAACAATCAAATGAAAAATATATATTTTTTAGCAACAGTACTTTTTACAATATTATTAGCCTCTTGTTCAAAAGACAATGAAACTCCAGAAGCTGTAAACGAGGAAGAATTAATTACAACACTTAAGGTTACACTTGTTCCTGTATCTGAAGGAAATACCATTGTTTTAACGACCCGTGATTTAGACGGTGACGGACCCAATGAGCCAGAAATTACGATTTCATCAAACTTAACAGCTGGTGTAACTTACAATGGAACGATTGAGCTTCTTGACGAAACAAAAAGTCCAGCAGACAATATAACCGAGGAAGTAGAGGAGGAAGCAGATGAGCACCAGATTTTCTATACAATCGGAAGCGGACTGGATGTTTCAGTAACAGCTACTAATTTGGATTCAAACGGATATTTTTTGGGGACAGAATTTGAGTTAACTGCAAATACGGCTAGTAGTGGTTCATTGACATTTACCTTGCGTCACGAGCCTACTAAACCGAATCAAGGCCTTAGTTCTGCAGGTGGAGAAACGGATACAGAAGCTACCTTTGCAATAACAGTAGAGTAGTTTTATTATAACGCAAACATTTTTAATATTAAACACCCTTTGCCTATAAAGCAAAGGGTGTTTTTGTATTCAATCCTGAAGGAAAAATGAGGCTTAATTATGCGAGCTTAAAAACAATAACCCATTAAAACTACATACGCGTCTGATAGGTGTATAGTTCGTAATACCTCCCTTGTGCGGCAATCAATTCTTCGTGTTTTCCACGTTCTACAATATCTCCATCTTCTATGACTAGGATTTGATCGGCTTTTTGAATGGTACTGAGTCGGTGTGCAATAACAAAGGTTGTTCGTTCTTGCATCAAAACCGCAAGGCTTTTTTGAATAAAAGCTTCACTTTGTGTGTCTAAATTTGAAGTAGCTTCGTCAAGGATTACAATTTTTGGACGAGCCAATAAAGCACGGGCAATTGAAATACGTTGGCGCTGCCCACCTGATAATTTCACTCCTCGTTCTCCAATAAGCGTATCTAAACCATCGTCAAACCGATCTGTAAATTCATTTACATAAGCTCCTTCAACGGCTTCTAACAATTCTTTTTCGGTTGCTTCTGGGCGCGGAAAAAGAATATTTTCTCGTATCGTTCCTTCATATAGGAAGTCGTCTTGTAAAACAACTCCCAGCTGACTTCTAAAGCTTCTTAAGTCTACTTTCGACAAGTCTACTCCGTCAATCAATACTTGCCCAGAACTTGGGTTTAAAAAGGCTGTAGCCAACCCAGCAATAGTAGTTTTTCCTGAGCCAGATGATCCGACCAAAGCTGTAACACTTCCCTTGGGCGCTTCAAACGAAATGTCGTGTAGTACTTCTGTTTTATCGTCGTAACTAAATGTTATATTTTTAAAAGAAACGGTTCCTTCTATTTCATCCAAAGTTTTGGTTCTGACTTCTAAATCATTTTCTTCAGGAATACGCATCAATTCTTGGGTTCGATCTAGACCAGCAAATGCTTCGGTCAGCTGACTACCAATATTACTCATCTGCACAATGGGAGCGATCATAAACCCAAGAAAAAGGGTAAAAGAAACAAACTCACCATAGGTCATGGTGTTTTTCATGATAAAATACCCCCCCATTCCCATGATACTAGCTGAGGCTAAACCAAGTAAAAAAGTCGAAGAACTTGTCATGAGGGCAGTCGCGGTTAAACTCTTTTTTACATTTTGAAACAGCTCATCAACACCTTTCTCAAATACTTGTTGTTCTTGTGCTTCAGCATTGAATCCTTTGATCACTCGAATTCCATTGAGGGTTTCGGTTAGACGACCCGTTACTTCTGCATTTATTTTTCCACGTGCTCTAAAAATAGGGCGAATATAGCCAAAAGCCTTTAAAGCAATCCCTGCAAAAATGACTACAGGCACTAAAACGAATAATGTCATTTGTGCATTGATTCGAATTAAAATAACCAAGGATATGATAGCCGTTATACTTCCACCAATCAACTGTACTAAACCGGTTCCTACCAAATTTCTAACGCCTTCGACATCGGTCATTACGCGCGAGACCAAAGCTCCAGATTTGTTGTTGTCGAAAAAACTTATGGATAAGGTGAGTAGTTTTTGTTGCACTTTGGCTCTAAGAATAGAAATCAAATGTTGTGCCTCTACACTCAAAATACGAGTGAGTGAAAAAGAGCTGATCGATTGAAATAAAAGAGCAGAGCACACCACAACCAACAACATCGTTAGTGCATGAGTATCCTTAGATGGGATTACTTGGTCGATTAAGTTTTTACTCGCATATGGAAGCACCAAGCCCGATAAACTGCGAACAATGATTAAGAACAGACCTAGGGAAACTACTTTTCTTCTTGGCCAAATAAATTCTTTGAAGGCCCAACTGAAGGAAACATTATTTTTACTCATATCTTTGTTTAAGCAATAAAATTAAGCCAAAACTTCGACTTCGAATCTTTAGGGTCAAAGTCTTTTAAACATATTCTTTATGAACGACGAATTATTAATGATGTTCCATCCTGCTGTTTACATTGCCATAGGTGTTTTTTTTGGCGCTGTTGGTGCTTATTTGGCAGAGAAAAGAGGAAGAACCCACTACAAAGGGTTCTTAGTCGGCTTCTTTTTTGGACTCTTGGGTGTATTGTCGCTTGTGATTTTTTTGGAAAACAAAAATACGCCTACAGCTGAGAATTAATGTTTAACTTCTTTTTTTCTTCTTTTTGAAGTGACAAAGGCTAAAGCAAAACCACTCATCACAGTTACTAGTCCGAGAAAGGAGAAAACACGCAGTGTTAGTGTATTGAAATTATCTCTTCCTTCATAATCCATAGTGTGTGTCATCCATAAAAAATCGAACCATCTCCAGCGGCGATGCCGTATGCGTTGAAAAGATCCATCACGTGCACTTACATAGGCAATCGGACTTCCTTCTCCACTGAGCCAAACCTTTTATGCTGGTAAGGGACGACCTCTATACTCGTCATGTTGAGAAACAGAGTCGATTCGTTCAATTTTCTCAACAACATATTGATCAAGAATATTATGTTGTATAACCTCCAAAGCGGTTTTTTCTGAAATAATATCGAGATTGTTTCCTGTTGTTGCATCGTAAAGATCACGATCATTGATCCAGTAAAACGGATCTTGACCGATGGCCTTGAGCTCTAAGGATTCGATTGATAAGTTGGCTTTGTTTTCAAGGGAATCTACTGCGATTAGCGAGTTAAAAACAATCTGTTCTGGAGCTTTACGATACTGGTCTCCGTGAATTTCATCGAGATTAGTCCAACTGAAATACAAGCCAGAGAGAGTCCAAAACAAGAATTGAATTCCAATAAAAATTCCTAAAAAACGATGGGTTTTTCTAAACTTATTTATGGTTTGATAGCGCATGATCTTGTGGCTTTATTTTTAAAACTAATTTAGTTACTTCATAAAGTAGAATCCCTACAGGGCCCAGCATAAAGGTAGCTAGGAGTGGAATGATAAGCCAAATATGTTTTATTTTTTTTGACTTTGCTTCTCTTAAAATCCAACAACCTACCCAAAAATCGAAAGCAAGGTAATGCAGCCATCCAGCAGCAATTAGTTCTGGAGTACTGTTTTCGTATAGCGCAATTATTCCGTCTAAAGAAGAAAAATCTACATCGCCCATACCGCCATTTACGTTCATAAAGTAAAGGTAAATGATACTCAATAAAAGCGGTATAAAAGGGCGTTCGGACAAGAGCACCGTAAACTTCCAATTTGGTGTAAAAAGAAGCAATCCCCAGGCTGCTAAAATACTGGTGTTACAAATTGTAAATAAAAGCTCAGTTGTGTTCATGTGTTATTTTTTTATAAGACCAAGTTCAATCAGGCGTTGATGTAAAAAAGCTCCGGCAGTTGTATCGTCGTACGCTTTGGGTTGCTTTTCAGAAATGCAATGCGGCAAACAATTAAGCGGCATTTCTGCAATGGGATGCATAAAAAACGGAATCGAATACCGTGAACTTCCCCAGGCTTCTTTGGGTGGATTGACCACTTGATGTAGGGTAGACTTGAGTTTGTTATTGGTTAAACGCGACATCATATCCCCCATGTTAATGATCAATTCATCGGGTTCAGCAATGGCATCAATCCAAGTACCATCGTTGGTCATTACTTGCAAGCCCCTTCCTTGTGCACCCATCAACAACGTAATCAGATTGATGTCTCCATGAGCAGCAGCTCGTAGTGCATTTTCGGGTTCTTGGGTAATGGGTGGATAATGAATCGCACGCAAAATAGAATTCCCATTTGCGATGAAAGAGTCAAAAAAACGCTCTTCTAGTTTGAGATGAATCGCTATTGCTTGAAGCACATGCTGCGCTGTTTTTTCTAAAAGTTTATAGGTCTCTTTCCCAACGGAATTAAAAACGGGGAGTTCGTTTACCTTTAGATTCTCAGGATATAGTTTAGGGCTAGCTTCTTCGTATTGACCGAAATGCCAAAACTCCTTAAGATCCCCAACTTTTCTGTCTTTAGCATGTTCTTTTCCAAAGGAGGTATATCCTCTTTGTCCTCCTCCGCCTTCAACTTCATATTGTTTTTTCTCCTCCAATGTGAGGTCAAAGAAAGCCTTGATTTCTGTATATAAACCTTCCATAAGTTCAGAAGAAAGAAAGTGCCCCTTTAAGGCAACAAATCCAATTTCTTCAAAAGCAGAGCCTAACTGGGAAACAAATTGCTTTTTATCATTTTGGTCAGCACTTAAGAAATCATTTAAATCTACTTTAGGAATTTGTTGCACGTGGATATGTTTAGAATAAAATTACAAATACGGATGAGGTTGTAGCATACTAAAAAAGCAGGTCCATCGACCTGCTTTTATTCTGATAGAAAAAGAAAGGCTTATAACTGTCCTCTAAAAGGTATCGGTTGTTCGTCTTTCCTCAAATTCTTTTTATGTAACATTTGACACCTCCTTTCTTCATTTAGTTCGACTTTGCTATTGTCATAGCTTAACTACTCATCTCAAAGATAGAAAACAGAATGATATCCAAGAATTATTTTACGATCTTTTTAAGTGTCAGCCCTTGAACAAGGATAGTAAATAAGACTACGGCATAGGTAAGGAATAAAATGAGGGATTTTCCTTCTCCTAGCGATGCAGGTAAGTTTAACGCCAACGCAATACTCAGACCGCCGCGAAGACCACCCCAAGTAATAATAAGTGCCGTTTTCTCTTCAAAAACTTTTTTGATTGAAAGGATTTTTATGGGAATTATTACACCAATACCGCGAGAAATAACCACCAACACAATAACGATTAGCGATAAGAAAATGTAGTTCAATTGGAAGTTATGAAAAATGGTTAAAATTTCAAGACCAATAAGAATGAATAAAACAGCATTAAGTGTTTCGTCGAGCAGGTGCCAGAACTTATATACATAAGCCCCCATTGACGACTCTTCACTGTCCGAAGACGCAATATTTTTATTTAAAAACAAGCCAAGAATTACAACTCCAATGGGACCCGAAAGGTGAAAGCGATGCGCTACAACCGAAACAATGAGCACCAAAGAAAGGGTGATTAGGACCTCCAGCTCTACAAATTCATTTTCAATGTATCGAAGCAACTTGAGTCCTAAATAACCAACCAATGCACCAAGTGCCAATCCGCCTACAACTTCCGTCACAAACAAAACGCTAATGCCTTGGGCAGTTACCTGCTCTATGCCTTCTGTTTTGATGTTGAGTAAAGTTAAAAAGATAACCACTCCAATTCCGTCATTAAAAAGAGATTCCCCAGCGATTCGGGTTTCGGTTGCTGGAGATAGATTCATTTTTTTTACCATGGCCAAAACGGCAATGGGATCTGTCGGAGCTATTAAAGATCCAAACAAAAGACAGTCAATAAGACTAAGCCCTAGACCAGACAACCCAAGAAACGATTGTTGTGTAAGCCAAAAAGTTCCGTAACCTACTGCGAAGGTTGAGAAAAGAACCCCAAAGGTCGCTAGGAACAAGATGGTAACTTTGTCTTTGAGTAATTCTTTCAGGTTAATGGTAATTGCGCCTGCAAAGAGTAAGAACGGCAGCATCACATTGATGAGCAGTGTGCTAAAGTCAAACCGCTGCGTTAGGGAAGTAACGGCCTCTAAAAATGAAGGAAATATAAGGCCCGTTATTAAAACAAAAATGGAAAGTATAATTGCCAGAACCATCAATCCGATGGTTTGAGGGAGTTTTAAAACACGTAAATTAATAATTGAAAAAACAGAAGCTAATAAAAGTAAAATGGTAGATAATTCTAATACATCCATAATTATAGTTTGTACGAAGTTACTAATTTAGCGCTTGTAACTCTTGCCTTAATTCAATAATTGCATTTTAGTAATGTATTTCCCTACAACATCAAACTCCAAATTTACACGAGTTCCAACCTGGAATTCATGAAAGTTAGTATGCTCGTAAGTATACGGAATAATAGCAACAGAAAAATCTGAAATCCCTGAATTAATAACAGTTAAGCTAACCCCGTTGATGGTAATCGATCCTTTTTCGATGGTAATGTTTTTCATTGCAGGATCATAGGTAAAGGAGTATAGCCAGCTACCACCCGTTTCTTTAGCCTGAGTACATTGCCCTACTTGATCTACATGTCCTTGAACAATGTGTCCATCCAAACGAGCACCAAGTTTCATAGACCGTTCTATGTTTACTTTAGAGCCAACTTTCAAATCGTTGAGGTTGGTTTTATCCAGACTTTCTTTGATGGCAGTTACTGTGTATTGGGTTCCTTCAATGGCAATAACCGTTAAACAAACGCCATTATGAGCAACACTTTGATCGATTTTTAATTCAGGAGTTAAATGACTGTCCATCGTAATATGAAGGTTTTCATTTTCGTGAATTAACTTTTTTACTTCCCCAAAACCTTCTATGATTCCTGTAAACATTCCCTAGATTATATTGATTAACTTTGTTGTTCAAAATTACTAATAAATCAAGGATTTGATGGAACAAGACCGAAAAATAAAAGTTGGAATTTCAATTGGCGACCCCAACGGAATTGGAATAGAAGTCATCTTAAAAATATTTGAAGAAAAAGAGATTTTTGACTTTTTCACACCTGTACTTTTTGGGAATATGAAATTGATTAGCTTTCAGAAAAGACACTTAAATTTAAAGACATCTCTAAGCCCATATAAAGAAGGTGGAAAATTAAGCCCTACTCAAGTCAATGTTGTTGACGTTTGGAATACTCCTTTTAATTCATCTTTTGGTGAATCTACTAAAGAAGGAGGTGAGCATGCACTCAAATCCTTAGTGGCAGCAACAAAAGCACTCAAAGAAGGCAAAGTCGATGTTTTGGTTACTGCACCTATTGACAAACACAATATCCAATCGGACACGTTTAAATTCCCTGGACATACAGATTATTTAGCGAAAGAGCTGGGCGGAAAAAGCCTCATGTTTATGATCACCGATGACCTTAAGATCGGCTTACTTACAGATCATGTTCCGGTAAGCGAAGTTGCTCAATTAATTACGCCAGAGCGCATCGAAGAAAAAATAGCTTTGATGATGCAATCGTTAAGAGAGGATTTTGGAATATCAAAGCCTAAAATTGGCGTCTTAGGGGTCAACCCACATTCAGGAGATCAAGGGATTATAGGGAAAGAAGATGATGAAGTGCTCAGACCGACCTTAAAAAAACTATATGACAAAGGTCATATTGTATTAGGACCTTATGCTGCGGATAGTTTTTTTGGAGCACAAACCCACACACAATTTGATGCAGTTTTAGCGATCTATCACGATCAAGGTTTGATCCCTTTTAAGACACTGTCTTTTGGCCAAGGAGTCAATTATACCGCAGGATTAACTAAGGTTCGTACATCACCAGATCATGGTACAGCTTTTGAAATTGCTGGAAAAGGAGAAGCTCATACGGACTCGTTTAAAGAGGCTCTTTTTGCAGCTCGAAACATCTTTTTTGAACGAACTGCCAACGAAAATATAAGCAGCTAATACTTAGTAATTGACAATTTCCTAAGGAAAGCTTTTTGGTTGATATTTTTTTATTAAATTTGCAGGCTCAATTACTATTGAATGGAACGCTCATCTGAATTTAAGTTGCCCTTTGTAGGCCTAAAAGAAGGAGTTCACCATTTTGATTATGAAATTGAGAATACGTTCTTTAAAGCATACGATTTTAATGACTTCTTAAGCGCCAAAGTTAAGGTAGTGTTGACTTTTGAAAAAAAAGCAACTCTTTTGAACCTCAACTTTAAAGCCCTAGGAAGTGTTGAAGTTAGTTGTGATGTCACCGACGAACATTTTGATTTTCCAATTGACACAAGTTTTGATTGGATTGTTAAGTTTGGAGATGATTACAACAACGACAACGATGAAATCTTAATTATTCCTCATGGGAGTTACGAAATTGACTTAGCACAACCCATATACGAGATGATTGTTTTAGCAATACCTGCTAAAATTGTTCACCCTGGAATTGAAGACGGAACATTAGACTCGGACATATTAATAAAACTAGAAGAACTACAACCCAAAGAGCGTTTGCTTCCAGAAGAAGAAAGCGATCCTCGTTGGAATAAATTAAAAGACTTACTATAACAATAAATTAAAGGAATAAAATGGCGCATCCTAAGAGAAAAATATCGAAAACAAGAAGAGACAAAAGAAGAACGCACATCAAAGCGACTCCTTCTCAAATCGCTGTAGACACGACAACAGGTGAATCTCACTTGTATCACCGTGCACATTGGCATGAAGGTAAATTGTTCTACAAAGGCAAAGTTCTTATTGACAATACTGAAGTAGCTGAAGCTTAAAAAGCAACTCAATTTTACATGAAAAAATGCTCTCCTCAAGAGAGCTTTTTTTGTGAAAAAAATATCGTATCGATTAAAAATCTAGTATATTCACTTTCTAAGTGCTAGAAGATTAAGCAAGCATTTCAATGAAAAGCATTAACTCAAAAGGTATAAAAGCTGCCATTACTGCTGTTAGCGGTTACGTTCCCTCTGAAATTTTATCCAATAGTGATTTGGAGAAAATGGTTGATACGAACGATGAATGGATTGTTAGTCGTACAGGAATTAAAGAGCGTCGTATTGCTCGAAATCCTCTAGAACCGACTTCTTTTTTAGCAATTCAAGCAGCAAACCAACTCCTACAAAAAAAGAATATTGATCCATTGACCATTGATTTGGTTCTTGTGGCAACGGTTACACCCGACATGGGAGTTGCTGCAACTGCAGCCTATGTTGCAACACAAATTGGAGCAATCAACGCCTTTGGTTTCGACCTACAAGCTGCCTGTTCAGGGTTTTTATACGGCATGTCTACAGCTTCAATGTATATTGAATCTGGACGCTACAAAAAAGTACTTTTAATTGGGGCAGACAAAATGTCTTCGATTGTAGACTATACAGACAGAACCACTTGTATTATTTTTGGAGATGGTGCTGGTGCAGTTCTTTTTGAACCTTCAGAAAATGACTTTGGATTCGAAAATTCATATTTACGAAGCGATGGATCTGGAAGAGATTCTCTCAATATCAAGGCAGGGGGATCATTACATCCATTCGATGAAAACACTTTTACAGAGGGCTCACATAATATTATGCAAGACGGGCAAACTGTGTTCAAGAATGCGGTAAAAAACATGGCGGATGCTAGCGAAAAAGTAATGCTTCAAAACAAACTCTCGGGCGATGATATCGCCTTTTTACTCCCGCACCAAGCCAACAAAAGAATTATTGATGCCACTGCCAGAAGAATGAATCTTTCTGAAGATCGTGTGTTGATGAACATAGAAAAGTACGGAAATACTACCTCAGCAACGCTACCTTTATTACTTTCGGATCACGAGTCTAAGTTTTCGAAAGGAGACAAGTTGATTTTCGCCGCTTTTGGAGGAGGTTTTACTTGGGGAGCTGTATATTTAACCTGGAATTATAATAACTAAATAGTTTAGCATATGGATATTAAAGAAATTCAAAACCTTATCAAATTTGTCGCTAAGTCAGGCGCAACCGAGGTTAAGCTTGAAATGGAAGACATCAAAATCACCATTAAAACGGGCGGTGAAGATCGTTTAGAAACCACAACAATTGTGCAACAACACCCTGGTATAGTTCAAAGTACACCTGTTGTTCAAGCTCCAATAGCCGAGTCAACTGAAGCAGCTCCTACTGCAACTGAAAACGACAACGTCATTACTGTAAAGTCTCCAATCATTGGAACTTTTTATAGAAAAGCATCTCCCGATAAGCCAGTTTTTGTAGAGATTGGTCAAGAAATTAAAGAAGGAGACGTGCTTTGTGTAATCGAAGCAATGAAATTATTCAACGAGATTGAATCTGAAGTTCAAGGAAAGATTTTAAAAATCTTAGTAGACGATTCTACTCCAGTAGAATTTGACCAACCTCTTTTCTTGGTTGACCCTTCCTAGAAGTTTCACAAAAAATAAATTCATGTTTAAGAAAATATTAATAGCCAACCGAGGTGAGATTGCGCTTAGGATAATCCGAACTTGTAAAGAGATGGGAATTAAATCCGTAGCAGTCTATTCAAAAGCCGACGAAGAAAGCTTACATGTAAAATTTGCAGACGAAGCTGTTTGTATTGGGCCAGCACCTAGTTCGGAATCTTATCTCAAGATGTCTAATATACTAGCGGCTGCCGAGATTACAAATGCTGACGCAATTCATCCGGGATACGGGTTTTTATCAGAAAACGCTAAATTCTCCAAAATGTGTGAAGAACATCACATAAAATTTATTGGAGCTTCCTGCGATATGATTAATAAAATGGGAGATAAAGCATCTGCTAAATCTACCATGAAAGCTGCTGGAGTACCAACCATTCCAGGTTCAGAAGGAATCTTAAAAGATTTTGAAGAAACTCAAAAACTAGCTGCGGAGATGGGTTATCCCGTAATGCTGAAGGCTACTGCTGGTGGTGGTGGAAAAGGAATGCGTGCTGTTTGGGCAGAAGATGAGCTTTTAAAAGCGTGGGACAGTGCTCGTCAAGAAGCTGCTGCAGCTTTTGGAAATGACGGTATGTATATGGAAAAACTCATCGAAGAGCCACGCCATATTGAAATACAAATTGTTGGGGATAGCTTCGGAAAAGCCTGTCATTTATCTGAACGTGATTGTTCTGTACAACGACGTCATCAAAAATTAACCGAAGAAACACCATCTCCTTTTATGACCGATGAACTTCGCGATAAAATGGGAGCTGCTGCAGTTTTAGCAGCAGAATATATTCAATACGAAGGAGCAGGAACAGTTGAGTTTTTAGTTGATAAGCACCGCAACTTTTACTTTATGGAAATGAATACGCGTATTCAGGTTGAGCATCCAATTACAGAACAAGTAATCGATTTTGATTTGATACGTGAGCAGATCTTTGTGGCGGCTAAAATTCCAATTAGTGGGAAACATTATCTGCCAAAACTACATTCAATCGAGTGTCGTATTAATGCAGAGGATCCGTATAATGACTTTCGCCCTTCACCGGGAAAAATCACCAACCTTAATATACCTGGAGGCCACGGAATTCGTTTAGACACCCATGTCTATTCTGGATATACCATTCCACCCTATTACGATTCGATGATTGCGAAGCTGATTACAACAGCTCAAACACGAGAAGAAGCCATCAATAAAATGAAACGTGCCTTAGGTGAATTTGTAATTGAAGGTATAAAAACAACCATTCCGTTTCACCTTCAATTAATGGATCATCCCGACTATCTAGCGGGGAACTATACGACCAAGTTCATGGAAGATTTCGAAATGAAATAGTCTTTCTTTATTATATTAAAAAAGCCTGCTAAATGCAGGCTTTTTTGTTTTTATAGATCACATCAAAATATTCTTTGATGCTAATAAAACTGTAAGATAACAGCAGTTCTATATCCAGTTTTTTTCAACTAAAAATTCTGCAATTTGAATGGTATTGGTCGCCGCTCCTTTTCTAAGGTTATCCGAAACAATCCACATATTCAACGTATTTTCTTGCGAAAAATCCTTTCGAATTCGTCCAACAAAAACATCATTTTTACCCTCGGCATATATCGGCATAGGATAGGTGTTGGTGTCGGGATTATCTTGCACAACAACGCCTGGACTTTGATTCAATAGTGCTTGTACTTCACCAACTGAGGCATCTTCTTTAAGCTCAACGTTCACAGATTCACTGTGTCCACCTACTACAGGAATTCGAACAGCTGTAGCAGTAATTCGAATGCTATCGTCTCCCAATATCTTATGTGTTTCTTGAATCAACTTCATTTCTTCTTTGGTGTATCCATTATCCTGAAATACATCACAATGTGGAATAGCATTTCGGTGTATCGGATAAGGATAAGCCATTGCGCCTTTTTCACCCTTATATTCATTCTCTAATTGTTGAACAGCTTGCACGCCTGTCCCTGTAATGGATTGGTAAGTAGAAATCACTAAACGTTGAATTCCATAGGTTCGTTGTAAGGGAGCCAGAGCAACGAGCATTTGTATGGTAGAGCAGTTTGGATTGGCTATAATTTTATCCTCAGGCGAAAGTTCGCTAGCATTGATTTCGGGAACTACAAGTTTTTTGGTTGGATCCATTCTCCATGCCGAAGAATTGTCAATCACTGTTGTTCCTGCAGCGGCAAATTTTGGTGCCCATTCAAGTGAGGTTTCTCCCCCCGCTGAAAACAAAGCAACATCGGCTTTCATTGCTACAGCTGTAGCCATACCAACAACTGTATAGGACGTTCCCATGTAGTCAATTGTTTTTCCAACGGAGCGTTCAGAGGCAACGGGAATTAGTTCCGTAATCGGAAATTTTCTTTCTGCAAGTACTTTTAACATGATTTGACCTACCATTCCAGTAGCTCCAACAACGGCAACTTTCATTTGAATTCTTTTAAATTATTGAATGCAAAAGTACTTATAAAATCGTTTGCTTCAAATGAATCTTCCGATTATACCAAATATAAAACAAAATGTTATAAATAAAACAAAACCTATTGATATACCCGCTGAATACGGGAATTTAGTCCGGTTAATAGTTCATAAGAAATGGTGTTACCAGTTGCGGCAAAGTCTGCGGCAGTAGTGTTTTTATCAAAGAGAATAACCTCCGTTCCAACCTCACAGCGAATAGACCCGAGGTCAATCATAAGCATGTCCATACAAACGTTTCCGATGATGGGAGCAGTTTGTCCTAAAATTTGCACCTTCCCAACGCCATTGCCGTATTGTCTTCCTATGCCATCTGCATGACCGATAGGGATTATCCCAATTCGACTGTCTTTGGTTGCTTTCCATCCTTGATTGTACCCCACATTTTCTCCTTTTTTGAGCGTGTGAATTTGACAAATTGGTGCACTCAGTTTAACAATGGGTTGGAGTTCTAAATCCCATTCCGTTTGGTTGGCAAAACCGTATAACGCAATTCCAACACGAACGGCATCGAGCTGATGTTCTGGATAATTGAAGACTCCAGAACTGTTCAGCAGATGAAACTTAGGAAGCGTTGGACACAATTCTTTTACTGTTTTTTTTACAACTTCAAAAGCATTGATCTGATGTTGGGTAAAAGGGCAAGGTTTTAGATTTTCGGAGGCACCTAAATGAGAATAGATGCTTTTAATATTCAAAGAAGAAGCATCAATTTTCGTTAAGAAAAAAACAAGATCTTCTTGTGAAAGACCAATTCGGTTGAGTCCAGTATTACATTTAATATGAACAGGATAGTTCTTTAAATTCTTTTGCTTTAGCAATACAATAAAAGCCTTGATGATTTCTAGGGTATATAAAACAGGTTCTAGTTGATGTTCAATGATACGATCCAACTGTCCTATCTGAGGGTAAAAAACCATAATATCCTCTTTGATCGTTGCTTCTCGAAGCACTACCGCTTCGGCCGTATAGGCAACAGCAAAATGCTTTGTTCCAAGTTTTGCAAGTTCTTGCGCTATTCTCACACTACTGGTACCATAGGAATTGGCTTTTACAACTGCAATAAGTGCTGTGTCCTCTTTTAGTTTGGATCGCAAACAGTTATAATTATGCGCTAAAGAATCCAGGTCAATGGTCAGTTGTGCTTCTTGGATCATGAATTCTTTTTCGTCTTAAGGTTGCGCTCTTTTGCCTGAATTGCTTCTTCGGTACGCGCCTTGAAAAAAGCGGCTCTGCTCAAGGGCTCGTAAACTTCTTTTTCGCCCAAAACAACTAAGCTATCTTCTTTTGAGGTACGGTGACTGTATTGAGCTAAGTTTCCGGTCTTGGTACAAACAGCATGTACTTTGGTAACATACTCTGCGGTTGCCATAAGGGCAGGCATAGGGCCAAAAGGATTGCCTTTGAAATCCATATCCAAACCAGCAACAATAACACGAATTCCACGATTAGCTAAATCGTTACAAACCTGTACAATTTCGGAATCAAAAAACTGAGCTTCGTCAATACCGACAACATCACAGTCGGAAGCCAAAATAGGAATATTAGCCGCCGCAGGGACTGGAGTCGATCGAATTTGATTTTGATCGTGTGAAGTAACAAGTTCATCATCGTAGCGATTGTCAACCTCTGGCTTAAAAATCTCGATGCGTTGTTTCGCAAACTGAGCACGTTTGAGACGTCGGATCAATTCTTCTGTTTTTCCAGAGAACATGGAACCACAGATTACTTCGATCCAGCCAAATTGTTCATTTTGATTTACGGTGTTTTCTAAAAACATTTTTGTAATTTTCAGCAGCGCTTTTGCTACCTACTCCAACAAAAGTATTAAAACTAATTGTTGAAAAGAATCAAATTTAATGATTAATACACTTCACAAAGAATTAAGAGCAATTGCTTTGTCTATTTTGGACCAAGGGAATACTGTTAATGTTGTAGAACTGGAACAAAAAGTTCGCGTACTTCAGAAGCAGCTCACCATTTTGGAACACGAACAACGCTTGTCTAAGCAGGGAGTTAACGTAGAGCTTATACCCGTTGTCGAGGAATCAGATATTATAGTGGAAAAACCAAAAGTGGTTGTTGAAACAGTTCTTGAGAAACAAATAGAAACACCAAAAATTTCGGAAGAACCTCCCCAAGTTGTAACAGAATCTCTTGAAGATTTATTTGCTTCAGCGATTAGTGAACCTGTTTTTGTAAAAAAAGAGAGTCCAGTTTTCGAGGAAGAAGAAGTGATTGAACAAACTCAGAAAAATCTAAACGACGTTTTAGGTAAAGGCCTCAAGATTGGGTTGAATGATCGTTTGGCTTTTATAAAAAACTTATTTGATGAGCGCCCAGAAGAATACCAGCGCGTAATTTCTCAAATTCTAACCTATGAAAATATAGAGGAAGCTCAGGAATTCATTGAAACCTTTGTAAAACCGGAGTACAATTCGTGGGAAGGAAAAGAATCCTTCGAGCAACGTTTTTATAAAATAATAGAACAAAACTTTAATTAAAGACAAAGCTCTATGAACACACAAAAAATTATTTATTGGATTGCTACCGGTCTTCTTTCTTTAATGATACTAGGTAGTGCGACCCTTTATTTTGTTCAGACCGAAGAAATAGCGAAGGTGTTCAAACTCCTAGGCTATCCAACTCACTTGATCATTCCAATAGCAGTTGCTAAAATTTTAGGGATCCTAACGCTTTTGCGAAATCGAGAGCAGAAATTAGTAGAATGGGCTTATGCCGGTTTATTCTTCGAACTTTTACTTGCAGCTTTTTCTCATTGGCAGGCTCAAGACGGGGAAATTGCAGCATCACTTGTAGCTCTTGTTTTGCTTATGATTTCATATAATTTAAAAAATAAAGTACGATAACCTGTGGGAAAATTATTCTTAGTACCAACCCCAATCGGGAATTTGAAAGACATGACGTATCGAGCTGTAGAAGTACTTTTGCAAGTTGATCTAATTCTTGCAGAAGATACTCGAACCAGTGGAAAATTGATGAAGCATTATGAAATTACGGCTCCTATGCAGAGTCATCATATGCACAATGAGCACAGTACATTGGATTCTATTATTTCAAAGCTAAAGCAAGGAAAACAAATAGCATTGATTTCTGACGCCGGAACACCAGCAATTTCAGATCCGGGATATTTATTGGTTCGAGAAGCGATCGCAAATAAGATAGAAACCGAGTGCTTGCCCGGAGCAACAGCTTTTGTGCCCGCTTTAGTTCAAAGCGGCTTGCCAAACGACCGCTTTATTTTTGAAGGTTTTCTTCCTCCAAAAAAAGGAAGACAAACCCGACTAGAGCAACTTGCCGAAGAGACACGAACCATTATTCTATACGAATCGCCGCACAAGGTTGTAAAAACACTTACCCAGTGTATGGTCTTTTTTGGAGCAGATCGACAAGTGAGTTTTTCACGAGAATTGTCTAAACTGCACGAAGAAACGTTCCGAGGAACGATGCAAGAAGTAAAAGAACATCTTGAGAAAAAGCCCCCTAAGGGAGAATTTGTAGTCTGTATCGCTGGTAAATCAAAGAAATAATATGCGTTGGGAACCCAAACCACTTCCAGATTCTGCCAAGGTAAAAGCCATTCAAGAAGCGCTGCAAGTTCCTGAAACTGTTGCGAAGCTTTTAATCCAAAGAGGTATCGAGGATTTTGAAACAGCAAAAGCTTTTTTTAGACCTCAATTGAACGAATTGCATGATCCTTTTTTGATGCAAGACATGCAACAGGCAGTAGAACGAATTGATCAGGCTTGCCAGAATCAAGAGTCTCTAATGATCTATGGAGATTATGATGTCGATGGCACTACTTCTGTTTCCTTAGTTTATTCTTTTCTTCGACCTTTTTTCCAAGAAATAATGCCCTATATCCCAGATCGGTATGCCGAAGGTTACGGTATTTCGTTCCAAGGAATCGATGTGGCAGCTGCAAAAGGAGTTGACCTGATCATCGCTTTGGATTGTGGAATTAAAGCAGTTGAAAAAGTAGCCTACGCCAAGTCAAAAGGAATCGATTTCATCATTTGTGATCACCATTTGCCAGGCGATACACTTCCAGATGCAGTAGCGGTTTTAGATCCTAAACGTCCCGACTGTCAATATCCATATAAAGAATTATGTGGATGCGGTATTGGCTTTAAATTGATTCAAGCCCAAACCACTTTTTGGAAGGAAGATTCGAAAGCATTGCTGCCTTATTTAGATCTTGTAGCTACTGCAATTGCTGCCGATATTGTTCCTATGACGGGAGAAAACCGAATCTTAGCTTTTCATGGAATTGAACAATTACGAAAGAACCCAAGACCAGGACTTCAACCTTTTATAGCTCAACTTAAAAAACCGGTCACGGTAACTGATTTAGTTTTTGTGATCGCTCCACGAATCAACGCGGCAGGTCGAATGAGCCATGCCCTAAATGCAGTTGAACTTTTAGTAGAATCCGACTTAGAACAGGTTGAAGCAAAAGCCAAAACAATTGAAACTTTTAATAGCGAGCGCCGGACTACCGACATGCGGATTACCAAAGAAGCTTTAGTTTTGATTAAAGAGTTGGGCGAAGAAGACAGTTACAGCACGGTCGTTTGCCAAGAAGGTTGGCACAAAGGGGTTATTGGAATCGTTGCTTCTCGGTTGATTGAAACCTATTACCGTCCAACCGTTGTTTTTTCTGTTGTTGGAGATACCATGGTTGGCTCCGTTCGTTCCGTAAAAGGATTCAGCGTGTACGATGCATTAGAAGCCTGTAAAGAGCATATCGTTCAATTTGGAGGACACAAATACGCAGCAGGTCTAACCATAAAGAAAAACAAATTCGAAGCCTTTAAAAATGCTTTTGAGGCCGTAGTTCAAGAACGTATTTTACCAGAACAACGGACTCCAACAATTGTATACGATACAGAAGTTCCTTTTGAAGAGTTGACACCTAAATTATTTCGGATTTTAGAACAATTGGGACCTTTTGGACCTCAAAACATGCGCCCTGTTTTTAGAACAAATCAAGCTTTAGATTCGGGCTATTCGAAAGCAATAGGGAAAGATTTTTCTCACTTGCGTTTATCGATTCAAACCAAGAAAAGTCCGGTGACTGGAATTGCATTTGGACGCGCTGATTTTTTACCTCAAATACAATCTAAACAACCTTTCGATTTGGTCTATACCTTAGACGAAAATGAATGGAATGGACAAATATCTTTGCAGCTTAAGGTCAAAGATTTAGTGACTTAGGCATCCAAATGATCCAACAAACTTTGGGTTGAATTATCGTGCGAATTTTTAGTTTCTTTGGTGATGTCTGTCAAAATAACAGAAGCCAATTGCTTTCCTAACTCTACACCCCATTGATCGTAACTGAAGATGTTCCACACAACTCCTTGAACAAAGATTTTGTGCTCGTACATAGCCACCAACTTCCCTAAACTTTCAGGCGTTAGCGCATCAATCAGAAGGGTGTTGGTTGGGTTGTTCCCTTTGAATATTTTAAAAGGAAGTAGGGCTTCAATCGCTTCAGGGCTTTTGTCTGTTTTAACCAATTCTTTCTGAACAGCCGTACCGTCTTTTCCCTGCATAAGAGCTTCGGTTTGCGCTAAGAAGTTCGCCATTAATTTTTGGTGATGATCTTCTTCTCCATAAAGAGATTTTTTGAAGCCAATAAAATCAGCAGGAATCAATTTTGTTCCTTGATGAATCAACTGAAAAAAGGCATGTTGTGCATTTGTACCTGAACCTCCCCAAATGATCGTACCGGTTTGGTAGTCGATAGGATCTCCGTTTCGATCTACACTTTTCCCATTACTTTCCATAATACCTTGTTGTAGGTAGGCTGGTAGGTTTCTTAAGTACTGTGTGTAAGGAATGATTGCTTCGCTTTCGGCACCCCAAAAGTTGTTATACCAAACACTAATTAAGGCCAATACGACTGGGATATTTTTTTCAAAAGGAGTTTCTTTAAAATGGGCATCCATTGCATTTGCACCCTTTAGAAGGGCTTCGAAATTATCTGAACCTACGGCTAAGGCAACACTCAATCCAACTGCAGACCAGAGCGAAAAACGTCCGCCTACCCAATCTTTCATTGGAAACACATTATCGGGATGAATCCCAAAGGCTTCAATTTTTGTTAGGTTGGTAGAGACAGCTACAAAGTGTTTTGCGATTGCATCTTCTGATGCATGTTGCAAGAACCATTTTCGGATGGTATTCGCGTTGGTCAGTGTTTCTTGAGTTGTAAAGGTTTTAGAAACGATGACAAATAAGGTTGTTTCGGGATCTAATTTTTTAAGAATTTCGTGAACGTGATCCCCTTCTACATTAGAAACAAAGTGGGTGTTGAGGTGGTTTTTATAAAACTCTAAACCTTCGACAATCATAGCTGGTCCTAAGTCAGACCCTCCAATTCCGATATTAACTACATCGGTAATGGCCTTGCCTGTATAACCTTTGTGATTTCCAGAAATTATAGCAGAAGTAAACTGACTTATTTTTTCTTTTACAGCAAAAATCTCAGGAATAACATCGAGTCCATCGACAAAAACCTGATCACTTTCTTGAGCTCTTAGTGCCGTATGGAGCACGGCTCTATCTTCTGTTTGATTGATTTCGTCGCCGTCAAAATAAGATTCTATGGCACTTTTTAAACCACATTCTTCAGCAAGCTCTTGAAGTAAAGACAAGGTTTCTGTACTCAAACGGTTTTTAGAATAGTCTACTAAAAAATCTTCCCAATGAATGGATAAAGCTGCAAAACGACTTTTTTCATTTTGAAAAGCGTCTTGAATGCGTTCTTTTTTTTGGATTTTAAAATGCGCTTCTAATTTTTTCCACGCTTTTGTTTGGGTTGGGTTTATTGTATTTAATGCCATAATATTAATTCAATGCTAGGATTATGTCTTTTTCGTTTTCTTCGAAAGAAAGACAGTTGAGTTGTGTTTTTACCGGTTCTATATAGGTAAGGAACTGATTTTTTAATTTTTTAGAAATGGGTTTTGCTTCGGGAAGCTTTTGTTTGAAAGGATCTACTTGTCTCCCATTTTTCCAGAAGCGATAACATACGTGTGGGCCTGAGGTATTTCCAGTCATTCCAACCCAACCAATTACATCACCTTGTTTTACATATTGACCAACACGAACTTTACGTCGCTTCATGTGAAGGTACTGAGTAGCATAGGTGTTGTTGTGTTTGATTTTTATATAATTACCATTTCCTCGACTATAGCTTGCCTTAGTAACGGTTCCGTTTGCAGTAGCCATAATTGGAGTTCCAACAGCTGCGGCATAGTCGGTGCCTTTATGAGGTTTAACGCGGCCGTAATAAGCGATCCTTCTTTTGAGGTTGTACCGAGAGGAAATTCGACTGAAAGAAACGGGTGCTTTAAGAAATGCACGGCGTAGATTTTTTGCGTTATCATCAAAATAATCTACGATACCCTTGATGCTGTCGGTTTGAAATTCGAAGGCATATAGCGGTTTATTGTGATGCTCAAAATAGGCGGCTTTTATTTTTTCAATACCTACCGAAATACTATCGTCGACAAAACGTTCGGTATATATAACCTTAAAACGATCACCTTTGGCGAGACGGTTAAAGTCTATAGTCCAGGCATAAACATCTGCCAAATAGTAGGTTAAATTACTATTATACCCACTAGCATTCATAGTGTCGTAAAGGGAGGTAGCAATAACTCCGGTAGCTTGCAGCTCAACTATACGAACAGGTTTTTTTACTTTATTTGCGAATAAACTGTCTTTGAGTTGAATAACATCATAGCTTTCTACACCTGGATGGTATATAAATGCATGCGGTTTTGGAATACTATCTTTTGTGAATAATACGGTATATGGTTTTCCTATTTTTAGTTTTCGGATATTCACTTCTGACTTTTTAATAACCTGAAGAATGGTGTATACCTCGGGGTAGTCAATCCCGTTTCGTTCTAGAATAGCTCCGAATGTGTCGCCGCGCTTAATTTTAAATTCTTTTGCCTGATATAGATTATAGTCGAATCCATACTTCATTTTAGGAATTGGCTGAACGATTTTTTCTTCTAAAGTATCTGGGTTTGCTTCGCTAGTAGTGTTTTTACAAGCATTCAAAACTATAACAGCAATGAAAATCAAAAAGAGCTTTTGTAAGTTGTTAAAAAGAAGACTTAAGTTCTGCATAATTTGAATGCAAATTTCGGGATGTTTTGGGGATCAATGATCCTTTTTATTGAAAACTTAACAACAATTCCAGGAGATTTATAGCTTAATTTCAAAGGGGTGCTTTAGGTTTTTGAAATTCTCGAGGTCACACTTTATTGCTCCAACGGTCAAATCTGCTTGAAAACGAATGGGAATTTTATTTTCATCGTCACTCACCCAAAGTGTTACACTTTCTTGTTCTTTAAAAACACGTCCGCTTTGTACATAGGGGATATATTTACGACAGCGAACTTTTCCGAACTTGGTGTTGAGCGTTTCAACACCCAAATACTTGAGTTTGAAAAGATAATTCTCGGCATCGAAAAACATATTGATTTCGACACTTTCACCTACATTCATTGCCGAAGTATCGTTTATGTTTCGGAGGTGATAAAAGGCAGAAATAAGATCATGTGCATTAGGATTGACCTTAATTTCTTGTTTTTTCTTTTTCTTTTTATCGTTGATCTTGGCAATTTCTTTTTCGTGATCAAAGCGAATTTCTAAATCTTTGGTGTAACCACCCTCATTGATGTTTCGAATGAACCAGAGCGGCAAACCATTTTCTTGACTGAAATAGCTATCGTAATAATCTTCTACTTTGTAAAACAAACGCGCGAATCCAGTTGTTGTTCCATAGCCTTTGGCATGGAAGACGGGAACTTCATTAATGGTGTCGGCTTCTAAACTTAAAGTAACATAGCTGGCATTGAAAAAACCATAATGAATTCTAAACTGGAACCACTCGCCATCCTTAAATACGTTCTGATTGTCTTCAAGAGGCGCTTCAGCTCCATCTACATTCATTTGACCCCAAGACCCTAAAGAGATCATAAGGAAGCCTAAAAAGAGGATGGTCTTTAGTCGATTCACATTGATTATTTAATGGGTACAAGATAAATAAAATAGACACATATAAAAAGAAGATTTATGCTAATAAAATGTTATTCTTTTTTGACAACTTCCTGAAGCTGAATAAAAAGACGGTTTCCTTTTGAGTTTCCAATAAGTTGAATAAGATCATCTTTTGACGCTTCTTTGATTCGCTTAAAGGATTTGAATTTTTTTAAAAGATTTTCTTTTGTTTTTGGACCAACTCCTGGAAGAGCATCCAAGCCCGATTGCATGGCGTCTTTACTTCTTTTGTTTCGGTGTAAGGTAATTCCAAAACGGTGGGCTTCGTTTCTTAGGAACTGAATGACTTTTAAACTTTCTGATTTTTTATCTAAATAGAGTGGGACAGGATCCTCAGGAAAATAGATTTCTTCTAAACGTTTTGCGATTCCTATAATAGCAATTTTCCCTCGTAGACCCAAAAGATCTAAGCTCTTCAAAGCGGAGGATAATTGACCTTTCCCTCCATCGACTATAATCAATTGTGGCAGGGATTGGTTTTCATCCAACAAGCGTTTGTAACGTCTAAAAACAACTTCTTCCATGGAAGCAAAATCATCGGGGCCTTCGACAGTTTTGATGTTGTAATGACGGTATTCTTTTTTAGTAGGTTTCCCGTTTTTAAAAACCACACAGGCAGCTACAGGATTGGAGCCTTGTAGGTTGGAATTGTCAAAACATTCGATATGCCGCGGCTCAGAAGACAAGCGCAAGTCGAGCTTCATTTGACTCATCAGGCGATCGGTGTGTCGATCGGGATCCACAATTTTTATTTGCTTGAAGCGTTCCATTCGGAAATACTTAGCATTACGCTCCGACAAATCTAAAATCTTCTTTTTGTCTCCGAGTTGGGGAACCGTTACTTTTATTGCTTTTCCAAAGTTCAAAGGAAAAGGCAGGTAGATTTCGGGAGACTGAGATGTAAACCTTTGGCGAATTTCAATAACAGCTAAGGATAAAATTTCTTCAGGACTTTCATCTAGCTTTTTCTTTACTTCAACAGTATGCGAGCGAATGATAGAGCCATAAGAAAGCTGTAGAAAATTAACATATCCGTACTGTTCATCAGTAATGATCGAAAATACATCGACATTACTAATCTTTGGATTTACAATCGTAGACTTGGATTGATAATTCTCTAGAATTTCTAATTTCTCTTTAATTTTTTGGGCATCCTCATATTCCATTTTTTGAGCATGTTCTTCCATTTGCGCTTTGAAATCGTGAAGCGAATCTTTAAAATTTCCTTTGAGAATTGAACGGATCGCTTGGATGTTCTGATCGTATTGTCGTTCGGTCATTTTGTTTTCACAAGGCGCCAAACAGTTTCCCATATGATACTCTAAACAGACTTTATATTTCTCAGCAGCTACTTTTTCTTTAGACAAATCATAGGTACAGGTTCGAATGGGATATAAACCACGAATCAGATCCAACAAGATATAAACCATTTTTTTGTTGGTGTAGGGTCCGTAATAATCAGATCCATCTTTTATAACCCTACGCGTAGAAAAAATCCGCGGGAAACGTTCTTTTTTAATGCAAATCCACGGGTAAGTTTTATCATCCTTGAGTAGAATATTATATCGCGGCTTGTATTTTTTGATGAGGTTGTTTTCGAGTAAAAGAGCATCCATCTCACTTTCAACCACAATATGCTCCAGGCGAACAATGTTCTTGACCAGTATACGTGTTTTGTTACTGTCGTGGTTTTTATTAAAATAAGAACTTACTCTGCGCTTTAGATTGATCGCTTTTCCTATATAAATGATTACCTCATTTTTATCGAAGTACTGATACACACCTGGCTCTTCAGGCAAGGTTTGAATTTGTAAAGATAAAGCAGCGCTCTTCATGAATCTTTTTAAAAGGATTAGTTCCTAAGTTTCTTAGGTTCAACGAAAATAATTATTTTCTTTGTGAGTACAATTTTAACTATGGACAAATCTCAAATAAGAACGCAGTATAAAGAACTTCGAAAACAACTTTCTGAAACCGAAGTGATGGATAAAAGCCTGACTATTGCAAACCGATGCCTTGAATTGCCTATTTGGGAGGAGCAAATCTTTCATTTATTTCTTACGCTAGAAGATCAGAATGAAGTAGATACTGCTCTAATTCTTACCCTTTTGCAGGGAAAGGATAAAGAGGTTGTTGTTCCAAAAATAGCAGATGCAGAGCAGTTGCAACATTTTTTACTTACCGATCAAACCCGATTTCAAAAAAATGCATTAGGGATTCCAGAACCTGTTTCGGGAATTGAAATCGAAGCTTTAAAAATAGATGTGGTTTTCGTTCCCTTGTTGGCTTTTGACAATAAAGGTAATCGTGTGGGGTATGGAAAAGGATATTACGATCGATTTTTAGCAAGGTGCAAACCCGACTGTATTAAGATTGGTTTATCGTTTTTTGAAGAAGAACAGGATTCTTTTATTATTGAACCTACTGATATTCCGCTAGATTATTGTGTTACACCCGAACAACTCTACGACTTTTCAAAAGATTAACCAAAAATCCGTTTGTTGAAGAACAACAAAATTCCTACACCACAACTGATTGCAAAATCTGCAATATTAAAAACATATTCAAAAAAAGTATAGGTTTGTCCCCCAACAAAAGGCAACCACTGCGGCCACACCCAGGTAGCTAATGGAAATTGAATCATGTCAACAACATGCCCATAGAACAAAGAAGCGTAGCCTTCTTCTGGCATAAATTCGGCAATTTGACCATAACTATGCGAAAACCAAACCCCATAAAAAACAGAGTCAATGATGTTTCCAATCGCTCCAGCAAGAATAAGGCATAGTGCCCAACGAAGTAATTGAGAACTTTGTGTTGTCAAAACCTTCCACAACCACCCTCCTAGAAAACTAATGGCAACAAGACGAAAAAGAGTGAGGATTAGTTTCCCGACTTCTTCGCTAATAAAAGGGACTATATCACTGATTTTAGTTCCCCAAGCCATGCCTTTATTTTCTATAAACAGGAGTTTGAAAAACCCCCAATCTACAATAGCAGGGCCTCCGTAAACTGAAAGCGAGTAGTGGAGTTTGATGTAAATTTTAGATGCCTGATCAATGAATAAGATCAGGACAATCAGAAGTAAGGCTGTCTTACTATTGAGTTTAAAAAAGGAACGATTAGTTGCTGTCATAACGAGGATAAAAGTAAGAATTTTAATTGGGGTGTACCACTATATTACCAAGGGTCGTATTTACTCTAATGTTTTTTGGAAGTTGTTGAGATGCTAAACCATAAAAATGAAGATCTGCGCTTAAGGATTGAATCGAACCTTTTGGATTTTTCACATCAAAAATAGCAGCACCATGTTCCATGCGGATTTTTAGATTTGCGTAATCGCCAGAACAATTTAGCTGTATTTCTTTGGCGGAAAGTAATAAGTATAAACCCTCGGGAATTGTTAACGAAATCATATTGGCTACTACCTTATGAGCGCTTAGTTTGTCACCTGGGTTATTCCAATTGGGCCGTTGATACTCTTCCAGATAAAAATGTACTCCAACAATACTACTTTTTAACAAACATAAATCTTGATATTCCCCTTCGGTTTGATAATGTGCTTCAATAACGGGATCATCATGTGTATTTATTGCAATGGAGCTAGCCCAAGGAAAATCTAAATGGATTGATTCTATTGTTGAAGCATCCCATGTTTTACGCTGTTGAGTTTGACCAAACAAAAGGCTACAAAAAAGAAGGCAACAAATGCGAAGCATTGATTTACTTCTGCATGTTTTTGGCTTCAATGCTCAGGGTAGCATGAGGAACTAAAACTAAACGTTCTTTTCGAATTAATTTACTAGTAACACGACAAACGCCATAGGTCTTATTTTGAATTCGAATCAAAGCGTTTTTTAAATCACGAATGAATTTTTCTTGACGGATAGCCAATTGTGTGTTGGCTTCCTTTGACATGGTTTGTGATCCCTCTTCAAAAGCCTTAAACGTAGGAGAGGTATCATCTGTACCGTTATTTCCGTTGTTCATATAGGCGCTTTTAAGAAGATTTAAATCCTCATTCGCTTTTTCTATTTTCTCTTCGATCAGTGTTTTAAATTCGGCTAACTCTTGATCGGAAAATCTGTTTTTTATTTCTGTTGACATACTAGTGTTCTTTAATTAATATAGAGGTTTTCACATCATCAAACTCAATTAAAACACCTTCTTTTAACTCATCGAGAATATGAATTTCTAGGGTAAGCGTTTCTGCTTTTATATATTCTAAGTTATTATTTAAAGCAGCATTTAATGAATTGTGAGATGTCAAATATAAAATAATTTTATCAGTAACCTCAAAACCAGCATCTTTTCTCAAGTTTTGAATTCGATTAATTAACTCTCTGGCAATCCCTTCTTCTTTTAATTCTTCATTCAATTGAATGTCCAAAGCCACAGTAATACCGTTACTGTTTGCAACTAACCACCCTTCGATATCTTTCGATTGAATGTCTACATCTACACTACTGAGCATTACTTTTTCACCTTCAATAACAAGTTCAATTTCTTCCTGTGCTTCAAGAGTTTTCAATTGATTTTCGTTTAAACCTTGAATTGCTGCAGCAACAAAACGCATGTTTTTACCAAATCGTGGCCCAAGTGTTTTGAAGTTTGGTTTTACTTCTTTCACTAAAATATTGCTTGCATCGTCCAAGAGCTCCAATTTTTTTACATTGATCTCAGAAAGGATTAACTCTTCAACCGCTTGAATTGATTCTCGTTCTTCCTGATTACGAACGGGAATCATGATTTTTTGGAGGGGTTGACGTACTTTAATTTGTTCTTTTTTACGTAACGAAAGCGCTAGCGAAGCAATGGTTCTGGCTTTGCTCATTCGTTCTTCCATAACTACATTACGAGTGGTCTTATCGGCTGTTGGAAAATCGGCTAAATGAACCGATTGGTCGCTTTCAAAGCCAGTCGCTTTGCATAAATCTAAATACAAACGGTCGGCGTAAAATGGTGCTACAGGAGCCATCAATTTACTGATCGTTAGCAAACATTCGAATAAGGTTTGGTATGCCGATATTTTATCTTCTTGATATTCGCCTTTCCAAAATCTTCTTCTTGAAAGACGTACATACCAGTTGCTTAAAATTTCTTGAACAAATTCTGAAATTGCACGTGTTACACGGGTGGGTTCGTAATCGCTATACGCATCATCGACAGCAGCGATGAGTTTATTTAATTCCGATAAGATCCACTGATCCATTTCATTACGTTTTAGTAGTGGAATCGTTTCTTCTTTATAGGTGAAGTTGTCAATATTTGCATACAAGCTAAAGAAGGCATAGGTGTTTTGAAGAGTTCCAAAAAACTTACGTGAAACTTCAGCAATTCCTTCTAGATCAAATTTTAAATTATCCCACGGATTGGCATTTGAAATCATATACCAACGAGTGGCATCTGGCCCATAAGTTTCGAGAGTTTTGAAAGGATCAGCGGCATTGCCTAAACGCTTCGACATTTTCTGACCACTTTTGTCTAAAACCAAACCGTTAGACACAACATTTTTATACGCTACAGAGTCAAAAACAAGGGTTCCAATGGCGTGAAGGGTATAGAACCATCCACGAGTTTGATCTACTCCTTCTGCAATATAGTCAGCAGGAAAGGCTTCGTTGTTGTCAATTTTCTCTTTATTTTCAAAAGGATAATGCCATTGAGCATAGGGCATCGACCCTGAGTCGAACCAAACATCGATAAGATCAGCTTCTCGATTCATTGCTTTCCCCGAGGGGCTACATAGAACAATTTTGTCTACTGTGTTTTTGTGTAGGTCTATGAGGTCATAATTTTCCTCAGACATATTCCCTACTTCAAAAGCAGTAAAGGGGCTTTCGGTCATCAATCCAGCAGCGATTGCTTTGTCAATTTCTAGAACAAGCTCTTTCATTGAGCCGACTAAAATAGTTTCTTGCCCATCTTCGGTTCTCCAAATTGGGAGCGGAATTCCCCAAAAACGTGATCGAGATAAGTTCCAGTCATTTGCATTGGCAAGCCAATTCCCAAAGCGTCCTTCTCCAGTTGATTTTGGTTTCCAATTGATCTGCTGGTTGAGTTCAACCATACGATCTCTTTCTGAAGAAACTTTTACAAACCAAGAATCTAAGGGGTAATATAAAATAGGCTTATCTGTTCTCCAGCAATTAGGATAGGAGTGTACATATTTTTCAACCTTAAAGGCTCTGTTTTCTTCTTTTAAGCGAATTGCAATTTCAACATCTACCGATCGTTCGGGAGCAGTTCCGTCAGGATAGTATTCATTTTTCACATATTTGCCACCGAGTTCTCCTAGAACTTCATGGAATTTTCCTTCTAAAGTAACCAAGGGTTCTTCGTTTCCATAGGCATCTAAAACCAATAAAGGTGGAATTGGAGGTGTAGCTTCTTTCGAAACCTGTGCATCATCGGCACCAAAGGTAGGCGCTGTATGTACAATTCCAGTACCGTCTTCTGTAGTTACAAAGTCTCCTAAGATAACTCGAAAGGCGTCTTGAGGATTAACAAGAGGAAGCGGTGCATCTTTCCAAAGTTGGGCATATCGAATTCCTGCTAGATCTTTTCCAAGAATTTCCTGCCCAATGCGGTAGGGTATCTTTTTATCATTCGGACTATAGGCAGTTAAATCCTCCTCGGTTTCAACAAGAATATATTTTCCAGCAAATTGCTTCCCGACTAAGGCTTGTGCCAAAAGTACGCGAATGGGCAAATGGGTATATTGGTTGAAGGTTTCAACCACAACATAGTTTATTTTTTTACCAACTGTCAAAGCGGTATTCGAAGGTAAGGTCCATGGGGTAGTGGTCCAAGCTAAGATATAAAGATCATCTTCTGCTTGCAAAGCAGCTGGAAGCGTTTCTTTAATGGTTTGAAATTGTGCAGTGATTGTCGTATCGGTAACATCCTGATAGGTTCCGGGTTGATTGAGTTCGTGTGAACTCAGCCCAGTTCCTGCTTTGGGAGAATAGGGTTGTATGGTATAGCCTTTGTATAAAAGATCTTTGTCGTATATCTGCTTGAGTAACCACCAAACCGATTCGATGTATTTGGATTTATAAGTAATGTATGGATCTTCCATATCGACCCAGTATCCCATTTCTTTTGTTAAACGATTCCATACGTCGGTATAGCGCATTACGGCACTTTTACAAGCTTCGTTATATTCTTCGACGCTGATGCTTTTTCCGATTGCATCTTTGGTGATACCAAGTTCTTTTTCAACACCAAGTTCAACGGGTAATCCGTGGGTATCCCATCCTGCTTTTCGCTTTACCTGAAAGCCTTTTTGGGTTTTGTATCGGCAAAAAATATCTTTAATTGCTCGAGCCATTACGTGGTGAATTCCAGGCATTCCGTTAGCAGACGGAGGCCCTTCGTAGAACACAAATGGAGGTTGCCCTTCACGTGATGTGATACTTTTTTCAAAAATTGATTCTTCCTCCCAATATGATAAAATCTCTTGAGATACGGCGGAAAGCTTTAGCTGTTTATGTTCTTTAAAACCCATCGGGAACGTGTGTATAAGTTTGCAAAATTAAGGAATTTTATACATTTATACTTTATTAAATCCTTAAGCTCAAAAAAATCTATGAAATTTGACTTCTCACAGCCTATAAAATTGGAAAATGAACGCGTAATCTTGCGTCCTTTAGAACAAAATGACTTTACTTATTTGTTGCCTTTTTCGGAAAACGAAGGAGACTTATGGAACTATTCTTTAACTCCAGCTGCAGGAGCAAAAAACCTACAGACTTATATCGACACAGCCCTTGTAGCTAAAGACAAATTACAAGCTTATCCCTTTGTTGTTTTTGATAAAAAAACTCAAAAAATAGCAGGTAGCACTCGTTTTTATGATATTCAAATCACGCACAATGTGTTGAGCCTGGGTTACACTTGGTATGGCAAAGAATTTCAGCGTACGGGATTGAATCGGAATTGTAAATATTTGTTGTTGTCCTATGCCTTTGATACGCTTGGGGTTGATCGCGTAGAGTTTCGAGCTGATTTACGAAATGTAAAAAGCATTCAAGCCATGAAACAGATTGGTTGTACTCAGGAAGGCATCTTACGAAGTAATTGCAGTGCATCTAACGGTAGAAGAGATAGCATTGTTTTGAGTATTTTAAAACCAGAATGGAATCAACAAGTGAAAACGCATTTACAGTCTAAGTTGTATTAAAAATCGAGCGTAAGCCCGAGCATCAAACTGCGACCAGAGGCAGAAATTCCAGAAGCAAACTCGCGATAATGCGCATCAAAAACATTTTCAAGCCCACCTCGAATAACAAGTTGCTCGTTCCAGGCAAAGGATCCCGAAAGGTTAAAAATGGACCAGCTTGGCGTACCTACAAATTGTGGAAGGCCTTCTGAGTTTATTTCGATAGGTGTTTCGTCTAAACCGTCTTCTCCGCCTAGACTATAGTCTTTGGGATTTTTGGCACTACTGAATCGGTTTCTAATTTGAATTGAAAGTTTGTCTTTGTTGTACTGAAGCATGGTTGCACCATAGAATGGAAGAATAGAGGGGAGCGGGCCAAAACCTTCTAGAAAATTTGAATGCGTTAAGGTCAAATCGGATGAGATTGTGAAATGAGAAGCGAGCTTCCATTTCCCTTCAAAAGAAGCGCCGTGAATTGTTGCAGCTCCCATATTGGCATTGATTTGAGTTTGTACAATATCTTCGTCAAAACGTAAAGCAATAACCTGTCCTGTAAGTTGATCGGTGTAGTTTGGAGCGAATTTTCTTCCAATATAATCCCTAAGAAATGTACTGTAAAAGCGTAAAGCAAAAGCACCTTTTTTATTGGGAGTAAAATAAGAGATTCCAAAATCAAGGTTATTGGCGTACTCGGGTTTAAGAGTTGGATTGGGAATTAAAAGGTTTCCTTTATGCTCTCTAATTTTCCCTAGATCGTCTATGTTTGGAGACCGAAACCCACTAGATGCCAGAAAATTGAGTTGCCAACTCGTATTCGGTCGGTACGTAATGGATAGGCTTCCGGTAAGGGCATCGTTGACGGCATTGATCGTGGTTAAATTCCCTATTGGAGAATCAAATAACCACTGCGGGTAAACTCCAGCGTTTGTTTCCCATTGAGCTTTTAGCCAGGTATGTGTATATCTTCCGCCAGCGGTTAGCGTGGTTTTGGGGCTGAGGTCCCATTTAAAGTTTCCATAAAACGCTGCAGAAGTATAATCACTTCCAGCGCTTGGGTATCGGGTAGGAATTGGCGTAGGATTAGATAGGCCAGAAATTTGATTCCCATTTAGAATTAATTCCTGAGAAAAAGCACTGGATAAAACCTTGTTTTTAACCCATTCAAAACCGTAAGTAATACTCCGCTTATTTGATTTTAGAGTTTCAAAATCCCCATTAAAACTCCAAGCTTCAACATTTTCGTTTTGATGAGAACGATTCAACTCATCAAACTTACGACTGACTCTGGACTCTTTGATATTTTGATAGGCGAGGGTAAAATATCCCTTATAAAATAATTTCTTTTTTGGAAAAACTTTGAGTTGGGGGGAAATCAAAAAGCGCTTTTGAGGTCCGTAATGCCATTCGGCGAAACGAAGTTCTCCGTCTTTGTATTCATTCAATTTATCGAATCTAGGAATATCAGTAGAGTTAGAAAACTGAATGTTGAGGGTAAGTAGTTTTTCTTTGGGAAGCTTTACAATGAATTTTTGTAAGACATCAACCTGATCGTAATCAGAGTTTTTTTGAATATTTGGGTTGCTGTTTACCGTTGGCTGAGCAAAATATTCTTGCTCTTTATTTTCAGAATGAAAGGGTACCAAGCCCCAAGTATCATATCCATGTTTTCTGTTTTCCCCCATACGGAGGTTACCAAACTTCGATATACTGATGCTGCTATAACTTGCCCAATCTTTAAAACTTATTTCCGTATCAAAATGATTTACAAAAGATTCATTTGCGGCATTGAAGTTGGTAGAAAAACTGTTCTTGATTTTGTCTTTACTATTGATTCGGGGCGTTTTGGTGAAATAATGTACCACGCCTCCCAAAGCATCGGAACCATAGCCCACAGAAGAAGAACCATAAACAACTTCTACACGCTCAATGGCGTTGGGATCGATCGTTATTGCATTTTGAAGGTGCCCAGACCTATAGATGGCATTATTCATTCGAATTCCATCGACAACCAGCAATACTCGATTTGCTTCAAAACCTCTTAGAACAGGACTACCGCCACCTCCTTGTGATTTTTGAAGTCGAATACTTGGAGCGAGTAAAAGAAGATCAGCACCGGTTTGAGGACGGTTTTTTTTAATCTCCTGAGCATCGATAATCGATACTTTTTCGGCGATCTGATTTTTTTTAGTGGGTGTTCGAGCAATTGAAAGAATAACTTCAGAAAGTTCTTTGCGGTCAATATTGAGGCTTACGATATAGTTCTTTCTTTTAAGTTCTTTCTTGGTAAACTGCTGAGGTTCGTACCCCATGTATTGAAAGGAAATGATGTCTTTTTCGTCAAATAGCGCAACGGAACATTTTCCGTTTTCATCCGAGGTTGTATTGCGATCTTTAGTTTGATTATACAAACTGGCACCTGCTATAAATTCTGAGGTAAGAGCATCAATAATTGTCACTTCCTGAGCGGAAATAAACCCAACAAAAAAGATAAATAAGAGCGTTAACTTCTTAGGAGACATCGTCAAATATTTCATTGAGAATTTGTAGCGATTTTGGTTTTGAAAAGCCAAGCAAATGTAACTCAAAATACCGTATTAGAGTTTCCAATAGTTCACGCCTTTTCGTTCGGTTTAACTTAAGATTTACACCTGCTCCAAAATTCATGCCTAATAATTCTCGGAACACAGGAACTTGACTTCCTTCTATGTGTTGTTCTCGTGGCATACTTCGATCGAAACAACCCGTTTCAAGATTAAAATAAAGTGCATCTAAGGGTTCTTCGTTTGGGAAAAAGCCTAAATACTTGGTTAGGTTGATCAAGAAAACCAAGTGAAAATCACTGATATTGTCGTTAGAATCTAGCCAATTAAAAGCAGTTTCAAGGAAAAGGTAAAGTGCCGGATTGGCTTCTTCTTCTTGAATTGCATTTTTAAGTGTTTCCGCAAGAAATTGAACCAAGGCGTTTTTTTCAATCTTATTTGGAATTGTTTGATACGGCGAGATGACTTTAACTTCCTTAAGAAATTGAAGTTTCCCGTTATTCTTATGATCAAAAAGAATTTCAAGCTGTGTAAGCGCTTGGAATTGAGATTTGCGAATAGCACCTTTTTTAGCGGTCAAAATCCCTTTTAAAATAAAGGATTGTTTCCCAACAACCTGCGTATAACAATGTGCAATAAGGCTACTGTCACTGTACTTTAGCGTGTGTAGCACAATGGCCTTAGTCCTTACTAACATATTTTAAACAACTCCTTGAGCGAGCATTGCATCGGCAACTTTAACAAAACCAGCTATATTGGCGCCTTTTACATAATTTACATATCCTTCTTCTTGTCCGTATTCAACACATGATTGATGAATTTCACTCATGATGTTTTTTAAACGGTTATCAACTTCTTCTCTAGTCCAATTGTAACGCAAGGAATTTTGAGCCATTTCTAGACCAGATACTGCAACACCACCGGCATTAGATGCTTTTCCAGGCGCAAAAAGGACTTTACTTTCGGTAAACGCATGAATAGCTTCGGGAGTTGTTGGCATATTAGCTCCTTCTCCTACACAGACACAACCGCCTTTAATCAACAGTTCGGCATCTTTTAAATGAAGCTCGTTTTGAGTAGCACAAGGAAGTGCAACATCACACGGTACTTCCCATGGTGTTTTGTTTGCGTGAAACTCTGCATTAGGGTAGCGTTCGATATAGTTTTTAATACGACCTCTTTGTACATTTTTAATGTCCATGATATGGCTTAGCTTTTCAGCATCAATTCCATCTTTGTCATAGATATATCCTCCAGAATCAGAGAGCGTGCATACTATTCCGCCCAATTGAATAACTTTCTCTGCAGCATACTGAGCCACGTTTCCAGAACCAGAGACAACAACTTTTTTACCTTCTAAATTTGTTCCTATGTTTTCAAGCATCTTCTGAGAAAAGTAGACCACTCCATATCCTGTAGCTTCGGGTCGAATAAGCGAACCACCCCAGCTTACTCCTTTTCCTGTGAGTACACCTGTAAATTCATTTGCCAAACGTTTGTATTGACCAAAAAGGTATCCAATTTCTCGGCCACCAACACCAATATCACCGGCGGGGATATCTCGATTTGGCCCAATATGACGAAATAATTCTGACATAAAACTTTGACAAAAACGCATTACTTCATTGTCACTTTTTCCTTTGGGATCAAAATCAGAACCTCCTTTTCCTCCGCCCATAGGAAGGGTAGTAAGGCTGTTTTTGAAAACCTGTTCGAAGGCTAAAAATTTAAGTACGCTTAGGTTTACACTTGGATGAAATCGCAAGCCTCCTTTATAGGGGCCAATAGCCGAATTCATTTCAATTCGATAACCACGATTAACTTGAATTTCGTTTTGGTCATCTGTCCAAGCTACACGAAAAAAGACAACGCGTTCGGGCTCCACCATTCGGAGTAATATATTTTGACCGTAGTAAATATCGTTTTTTACAATATAGGGAATTACATTCTCAGCAACTTCTGTAACCGCCTGCATGAACTCAGGTTCGTTTTGGTTTCTTACTTGAACTTCTGCTAAAAATTGATGAATGATTTTCTTCATAATAAGGATGTTTAAAAAAACAAGAATAAATTATAATTTGACTGAACGAATGTAGTTTTTTTGTTTCTTTCTACACAAATAAAAGAGCAACAACTTCTTCAATTTTTGTAAGCGCTAACACATTGATTCCTTTTGAACTATGCTTGTTTTTTGTTCCTTTTGAATTTACAATGGTTTCGAAACCTAATTTTTCAGCCTCGGCAATACGTTGATCCAGTTTTGAAACGGGACGCAATTCTCCTGATAGCCCAATTTCGGCAGCAAAACAAGTTTCTTTTGGAAGTGCAATGTCGTGGTAGCTCGATAAAATTGCAGCTACAACTGCTAAGTCAATTGCAGGGTCTTCGCTGCTTATTCCGCCTGTTATGTTCAAGAAAACATCTTTACTTCCGAGTTGGAATCCGGCTCTTTTTTCCAAAACGGCCAAAAGCATATTGAGCCGTTTTGCGTTAAATCCAGTAGTGCTTCTTTGTGGCGTTCCGTATACTGCAGTGCTAACCAATGCTTGTACTTCAATCATAAGAGGGCGTATGCCTTCTACAGTGGCGGCAATAGCATGCCCACTCATTTCTCGGTCTGTTTGTGAAATGAGGAGTTCGCTGGGGTTGGTAACGATTCGAAGCCCTGAGGACAACATTTCATAGATGCCTATTTCGGCAGTAGAACCAAAACGATTTTTTTGAGCTCTAATGATTCGGTAGATATGGTTTCGATCACCTTCGAATTGTAGTACCGTATCTACCATATGCTCCAAAACCTTGGGGCCAGCAATAGCACCATCTTTGGTGATATGACCCACTAATAAGACTGGTGTATGGGTTTTTTTCGCAAACTGAATGAGCTCTGAAGTACATTCTTTAATTTGAGATACACTACCTGGACTGCTTTCAACGTATTGTGTTTGCAGCGTTTGAATCGAATCAATGATTACAATATCGGGCTCTAACGCTTCGATTTGTTTGAAAATCTTTTGCGTCAGCGTTTCACTGAGAATAAAACAATTCTCGTTTTGTGCATCAATTCGCTCCGCTCTTAACTTGATTTGTTTTTGACTTTCTTCGCCAGAAACATAAAGAACCTTTCCTTTGATTTGAAGAGAAATTTGAAGGAGTAAGGTAGATTTTCCAATCCCTGGTTCTCCTCCCAAAAGAGTAACAGAGCCAGGAACAAGCCCACCACCTAAAACTCGATTCAATTCAGAATCGTTCGTTGAAATTCTAGATTCTTTGTCCGTATCAATTTCTTGTATTCGAATAGGAACCGCCCCTTTGCTTTTAGAAGTTTTTGGCGCTATCCAGCCTTTCTCTTTGGGCTTTTCTATAACCTCTTCTACTAGTGTATTCCACTCTTTGCATCCGTTGCACTGTCCCTGCCATTTGGCATGAGCAATTCCACATTTTTGACAAAAAAAGGTAGTTTTTACTTTACTCATTTAAGCTACTATTTAAGAGATTCAATTTTATTTAAGATCAATTCTTTTGTCACGAAATCTATGGGATCGTAAGTATATGCTCGCTCATAATTTTTAAGTGCCTTTTTGGTGTTACCCGTGATTTCATAGCCAAGACCATTGAAATAATGGCCCAACATGGTGGTGGGATAATCTTCAATGGCCAAATCGCCTAAAACAAAAAGAGTTTCTGCATCTGATTTTTTTTGAGCTGCTGCGAAAATAGCCATTATATCGTTTAAAATATAGCGTTTTTGAATACCCAATTGATTAGATATTTTTTGATATTTACTAACCAAATAATTGTGCGATGGAAGTGTGTCTTTTAAAATATTTTCTCGGTATTCTTTTGGGCTGATTGGCTGATAAACTCTAAAAATACCTTCTAGAGCAATAGGAATTGAATATGCTGGTGTAGAAAATTCGTCGGGATAAGAAAACGAATCATAAGTCAATTTGAACTGATCATTTTCTTGTTTTTTAAGCTCATCAGTTAAAAGACTAATATTGTTTTTTTGTCTTCTTGGAAGGTTCCCGGAATTAGAAATATAATAATTGGTTGTTTTTTTAATATTAGCCGCGTTTACGGTCAAAGGCTCAATGATATCAGTCGAAACTTCGGGTGTAATTGCAATATAGGATGAAAACATATTGGGACCATTCAGCAAAAAATAGTTGATAAAATTTGCAGATTTATTTTTCCCGATAAGCACTTTCAGGTTTGAGATTGGGTATTGAATTGAGAGTCGCTGAACAATATCCGAAACAATAAACTTCTTGAAGTTAGACCCCCGTGTACTCAATTGCCCTGAATTTTTATCTGTTTCACAGTCACGAGCTACTTGATATTGGCCTTCTTGTCTTACCCCAACTACGATAGCCTTTGGCATGTAGTCGATCTTAGATAAAAAACGAACATTAGCCACAACAAGATCAAATAATTCATGCCCTTCCAATACAACAATCAATGGGAGCTGATCAAACGATCCTTCTTCTATTTCTGGAATATATAAATCAATTGTTCGGGTTGTTCCTAGAACCGAAGATTCAATATTTTCTGTTGTAATTTGCGCTTGGAGTGTTAAGCTCAATAACAGCAGGAGTGAGCATAAAGAACGAATCATAAAAAAGTATTTAATGAGAGGTTAAGGTACTTACTTTTTTCGATTCAGCAGTGGTAAAACTAAAAAGGAAAGACCCCCAAAGATCAAAACCATAATGGTTTGAGCAGTCCACATAATCCAACCAAATGCCAGGCTAGATTCTTTTGAAATCCCGTAGCTTATTAAAACCAAAGAAACTGAAAAAGGATAAATCCCGATACCTCCATTGGTAGCTGAAATGGTTATGGCTCCTACTAAAAACCCAATCAATAGTGCTTCAAAAGGGAGATCAACTGTTTCGGGGAGTGCCCATTTTACGATATAAAACATAAAAATATAGAGGCCCCAAATTAAAAAGGTGTGGAAAATATAAGCCCATTTTTTAGGCATTTTCACTAAGGTAAATACACCTTCATTAAGCCCTTCAATAAGCCCGATTATTTTTATAGCAATAACCGATTTCGAGCGTTTAAGCTGTTTGACTAATACCCATAGTCCTAGGCCAACCAATAGAATCACAAGTATTAAGGTCGTTGGATTAAAAGACTGCTCTTTCAGAAACAACATGATAAAATCAAACTGAATCAATAATGCAATTCCAATGACTAGAAGAAGCATCATCAAATCGACCATTCGTTCGGCAATTATGGTACCAAAGCTTTTTTCGAAGGGAATGTCTTCATAGGTTTTCATTACGGTAGCCCTAAAGAATTCTCCAGATCTTGGGACACCAAGATTGGCTATGTAGGTGATGAAAATTGCTAAAATATTATTAATGAGTTTTGGACGATAGCCCATTGGGTGAAGCATGAAATTCCATCGATATGCCCGAGATAAATGGCTAATCATCCCTAGAACTAATGAGAGAATAACAAAACGATAATCTGCGTTTTTTACTGCTTCAATGATGGTTTCACGATCCTCTGCGGTAGTATCCTTGACAGTGAGGTAAATAAAAAGAATCCCGATTAAGAGTGGGAAAATTAACTTTAAAAATTTAGTCAGACTCTTTTTTTGCAAGATTACTGTAATAAATTAGTTCCTTCGTTTGGAAATATAAGTGCAGGTGTATAGTCACGCGCTTTTTCGAAAAGGACTGAACAGTAACTTATGATAATGATCACATCCCCTTTTTGAACTTTTCGAGCCGCAGGACCATTAAGGGTTATTTCTCCTGAGTTTTTTTCACCTTCAATTACGTAAGTTTCAAGACGCTCCCCGTTATTGATATTCACAATTTGCACCTTTTCTCCAGGGACAAGGTTTGCAGCTTCAATAAGTGCACCGTCAATAGTGATACTTCCGATATAGTTTAAATCTGCACCGGTTACTGTAACACGATGGATTTTGGATTTTAATATTTCAATTTGCATGCTGCAAAGGTATTAAAATTTAATGTTGTCAATTAGACGAACTCCACCTAATTTAATTGCAATAAAAGCTCTCGTTTTTGAACCGTTTAACGCACTTACTTTTTCAAGTGTTTGGATATTAGCAATTGAAAAATATTCTAAATCAAAGTCTGGTTGAAGGGCGAAAAATTCAGTAATCCAAGATTCAATTTCTGTGGGGCTATGAATATCTTTTAATGCAACAGCTTTTTGAAGGGTTTCATAGATTACAGGAGCCATGGCTCTTTCTTTGATATTCAAGCGCTTGTTTCTTGAACTCATTGCTAAGCCGTCTTTATGCCTGATAATTGGGCAGGGTATGATGATGACAGGAATATTTTCTTGTTCTACTAATGCATTGATGATTTGTAATTGTTGGTAGTCTTTTTCTCCAAAGTAAGCAATGGTAGGCTGTAGGGCTTCAAATAGTTTCTGAACAACAGTAGCCACTCCTTGAAAATGTCCTTCTCGATGTGCACCCTCCATCGTAGTTTCGAGTTTCCCGAAGTTATATGTTTTAGGCTCAATTTTATTACTGTATAAGTCATCAGCTTCTGGAGCATAAACCCAAACATTTTCTCCAAGAGTTTGGAGTTTTGAAAGATCGGATTCTAAGGTTTTAGGATAGTTTTTTAAATCATTTTTATTGTCGAACTGGGTTGGATTAACGAATATAGAAACGAGTACAAGGTCATTGTCTTCAAGGGCTCTTTTTACAAGGGTTATATGGCCTTCATGCAAAGCACCCATCGTTGGAACTAGTCCAATAGATTTAGCAGGGTATTTGTTTTTGGCGACGTTGAGTTCTTTGTACTGGTAAAAAACTTTCATTTTACGAAAATATTAACAGCCTAAAAGTACTGTTTTTTCTATGGAACGGAAGAAATTTCGTAATTTCGCTAAACTTTCTAATTAAGAAAGCTAAATCAGTTTTATGCAAAACAAGAAAGTATTAATAATATCATCGGAAGTAACGCCTTATCTACCCCAAACAGATCAATCGATCAATTCGTTTAAAATACCTAAAACGATCAATGAAGCTGGGGGTCAAACGCGAATTTTCATGCCCCGTTATGGGATGATTAACGAACGGAGACATCAATTACACGAAGTTATTCGCTTGTCAGGAATGAACATGGTCATCAACGATATGGATATGCCGTTGATTATCAAGGTTGCCTCTATTCCAAAAGAACGGATGCAAGTATATTTTATTGACAACGAAGAATATTTCAAAAGAAAAGCGATGCTTAAGGACGAAGATGGAAATTTATTTTCTGACAACGACGAGCGTATGATTTTCTTTACAAAGGGTGTAATCGAAACGGTAAAAAAACTGAATTGGTCTCCAGACATCATTCATCTACACGGATGGTTTACCTCGCTTTTTCCACTTTACATGAAAACGTATTTTGCTGAAGACCCGATTTTTGAGTCAAGTAAAATCGTAACCTCTATATATCCAAGTGATTTTGAAGGTTCTGTTTCTTCAGAATTTGAAAATAAAGTAGCTTTTGACGTTCCTGGTGAAGCTGAAAAAAGTCTTTTGAAAGATGCTACGTATGAAAATTTAATCAAGCTTGCTACTAATTTTTCAGATGGAGTAATCCTTTCTGGAGAAAATATATCTGAAAGTATTCTTTCGAATATTGATGACAAAAAAGTTCCCGCCTTAACTTTTGAAGAAAGTGCAAAGGAAAACGCCTATGTAGATTTTTTCAATAATCAAATCATTTAATGCCCTATGAAATTTAAGATACCATTCTTAAAGAATTTCTCTTTCTTTCTCCTTTTCACACTTATTATAGTTTCTTGTAATGAAGACTTTAATACCGTCGGATATGATTTAATTTCCACCAATGATTTTGAAACTAATAAGGTAAAGCTTCCTGTATATTCTTATCAAAATGAATTCCTTACCGATGTTCAAGTCGATGGATTAACCTTCCAACAGCTTGGCGAAATTGACATCCCTAACATTGGGCGCTCTTCAGCCTATATTGCATCTCAGCTTAGTTTTATACCAACTGATTTTTTTGGACTGTACACTCCTGAAGATGAATTAGGAGATGTAGATAATGTAAAGGCAATTGAGGAAAATGAACAAGTAATTTCGGCTTATTTAGAAATACCTTTTATCTCCAACACCAGAGATCAAGATGGTGACGGCGTAATAGACAGTTTAGATGCAGACCCAGAAGACCCAACAAGTGATACCGACGGTGATTCGGTTAGTGACGCATTAGAATCTCAGAGTGGTACTAATCCTTTGAGTAATGATACTGACGGCGATGGGATTTTAGACGATGTAGATACGGATAACTCAGGTTACCAACCAGAAAACAGAACCTATGCTATTGATTCTGTTTTTGGAAACAGAAATGCTAGCTTTAATTTAAAAGTTGATGAGTTAAATTATTATTTGAATACGTTAGATCCTAATAATAATTTTGAATCTAATCAAGCCTTTTATTCTTCTCGTGATTTTTATGAAGAAGGTTTTGTTGGTGAAAATTTATTTGATGAGACTGTACAATTAAACTTTGATGAAATACGGATTAACTTTACTGAAGATGATCCAGATACAGATATAGACGAGACCACTCAGGTTGAAACCCGCCGTTCTCCTCGTATACGAGTGCCTTTGGATACTGCGTTTTTTCAAAGACGTTTTATCGATATGGAAGGTTCTGATTCTTTAGCAAATGCTGTCTTGTTTCAGAAGTACATGCGTGGGATTTATGTGCGCATGGAAAACCCGTCAGATGACCTCTATATGCTACTCAATTTTGCATCTGCTAGTATTGGTGTAACGTATGAGCATGATCAATACAACGACAACGATACACCCGACGACACTACCGATTTCTCAATAGATCGCGTAGAGCGAAGCTTCTTCTTAAGCCCAGGAATAATTGTGAATCACCTAGAGAACTCGTCAATAAACCCAGAAATAAGCCAAACGATAGCGCAAACAAATGGATCCAATAAAATCTTTGTAAAAGGTGGGATGGGATTACTTTCTTCAGTAGAATTATTAGGCAATTTTTCGGATGGATCTGCAAGTTCAAAACTTGAAGAGTTACGCGAAAACAATTGGTTAGTAAATGAGGCAAATCTAGTGTTTTACGTAGATTCAACTTCAGTTGAGAATTGGACTTCGGGTGACTTAATTGCCAATCGCTTATACCTTTACAACAAGAGGGATACGGCTCCTTTGCTGGATTATTTCACAGACATATCGGTAAGCACTGAAAGAAATGCTGGGAAGTTAGTACATGGTGGAATTTTAGAATACGAAAACGGAAAACCATATCGATACAAATTCAAAATCACGCAACACATCAATAATCTAATCCGTAAAGATTCGACAAATGTAACTTTAGGATTAGCTGTATCTGCGAATATCGATGACTTCACTACTAGAAAAGCAAGATCAAATGGTGGGAGTGAAGAAATTCTATACCCAGCCTCAGCTATTTTAAATCCATTGAGTACCGTTTTAATAGGATCTCATCCAAGTGCAGGTTTTGAACATCTCAAATTAGAGTTAGAAGTAATTTACACAGATTTCTCAAATTAATTATTATTCTTTATGTGTGGTATCGTAGCCTATATTGGTCAACAACAAGCATCTCCAATTATTATAAAAGGCCTTAAAAGGCTAGAATACCGTGGATATGACAGTACCGGAATTTCTTTATACGACGGAACTGAGCTACACACAATTAAAACTACAGGAAAAGTAAGCGACCTGGAAGCCAAATTTCAAGGACATGATCCTATCCAAGCGACAATAGGGATTGGACATACCCGATGGGCAACCCATGGTGTGCCAAACGATGTAAACGCACATCCGCAAACGTCCAACTCAGGTGACTTGGTTGTGGTTCACAACGGTATTATTGAAAACTATGCTTCTCTGAAAGAAGAGCTTATTCAGCGGGGGTATACCTTTTCTTCGGACACCGACACGGAGGTGCTTGTTAACCTGATCGAAGACGTTCAAAGGAAAGAAAAAGTAAAGCTAGGAAAAGCAGTACAGATTGCCTTAACGCAAGTTGTTGGAGCCTATGCCATTGTTGTTTTTGATCATAAAAAGCCCAACGAGCTAGTAGCAGCTAGACTAGGAAGCCCGCTTGCAATTGGTGTAGGAGAAGGAGAGTTTTTTGTAGCCTCGGATGCAACTCCTTTTATTGAATATACCAAGAATGTAATTTACCTAGAAGAAGAACACTTAGCAATTATTCGTTGTGATCGCGATATTACGATTAGAAAAATAACGAGTGATAAAGTTATAAAGCCTTATATCGAAGAACTTCAAATGAGCTTAGAGAATATCCAAAAAGGGGGCTATGATCATTTTATGCTCAAGGAGATTTTCGAACAACCTCAAGCCATACGAGACACCTTGCGTGGACGCTTACTTTCTAACGAAGGCGTTATCACACTTTCGAGTTTGCGGGAACATGAAAATAAGTTTTTAAAAGCACGACGGATATTAATCGTTGCTTGTGGAACTTCATGGCATGCAGGCTTGGTTGCCGAATATTTATTAGAAAAATTTACACGTATCCCTGTTGAGGTTGAATACGCTTCCGAATTCAGATATCGCGATCCCATTATATTTCCAGACGACATCATAATTGCAATTTCTCAATCAGGAGAAACTGCAGATACACTGGCTGCAATTAACATTGCGAAAGAGCGTGGAGCTTTTGTTTTTGGGGTATGTAATGTGGTTGGTTCATCCATTTCAAGACTTACCGATGCAGGTTGTTATACACACGCTGGTCCAGAAATTGGAGTTGCTTCTACAAAAGCGTTTACTACTCAGATCACAGTATTGTCTCTCTTAGCGCTGCGTTTAGGAATGGTAAAAGGAACCTTATCTCGTTCAGAATATCAACAACACTTGGTGGAGTTGGAATCTATTCCAGATAAAGTGTCTGAAATTTTAAAGCAAGAACCTTTGATTAAAGAGGTAGCTTCTTCTTTCAAAGATGCTAATAATTGCATCTATTTAGGAAGAGGATACAATTTCCCCGTTGCATTAGAAGGCGCTTTGAAACTCAAAGAAATCTCCTACATTCATGCAGAAGGATATCCAGCTGCTGAGATGAAACACGGCCCAATTGCCTTGATTGACGAGCAAATGCCTGTTGTTGTAATTGCGACTAAGAAGGGGCATTACGACAAAGTAGTCAGTAATATTTCGGAAATAAAATCTAGAAAAGGGAGAATCATCGCTATTGTAAGCGAAGGAGATGTTCGGGTAAAAGAATTAGCCGACTATTGTATTGAAATTCCCGAGTCATTGGAGTGTTTTACTCCGATCTTAACAACCATACCGCTACAATTGTTGTCTTATTATATCGCCGTTCAACGAGGATGTAATGTTGATCAACCTAGAAATCTAGCTAAATCAGTAACAGTAGAATAACTATATTTATACTAAAGCTTTGAAAAGAGCTTATATTTCAACTCAAAGAAACCAGCTTATGGAATCAGAAAACACAAAAGTTACTGTAAAACCTAACGGACAATTTGCTGTTCAAGGACCCGTTACTCTAGTAGATATAGAAGGAAATGAGATTAAACACGGACCTCGTTTTGCACTTTGTGGCTGTTCAAAATCAAGCAACAAACCGTTTTGTGATGGGTCTCACAAAGGGTAAAAAAGCAATTTAAGCTAGACCAAGTATATACTTTATTCAAATGAATTTAAGACTCCAAGAATTTCGGGTATTGCTTTATCGCTTTTTTTTAGGATACCTTTTTTATTTTATTGCCCGAAGCTTTTTTGTTTTATTCAATACCGACTTAATAGAAGTCCATACATTTTCAGAGTTTCTTAAGCTTTGTTTATACGGGCTTACTTTTGATACTGCTGCACTTTTTTATGTCAATGCCATCTTTCTACTGGGATCTATAATCCCAGGAACCTTTGTTACATCAAAAAAATATCAAAACAGCCTTTTTGGCGTTTATATGATTTTCAATTCCATCGGTTTGTCAATGAATTATATCGATGTTGTTTACTACCGATTCAACTTGAATAGGCTTACAAGCAAGGCCTTTGAAGTTCTAGAAAATGAGTCCAATGGCTTTGCTCTCTTCTTATCTTTCCTGACAGATTATTGGTATGTATTTCTCTTATACAGCATGTCACTTTTTCTATGGGTAAAAGCGTATAAACTTTTAGCTGTAAAACGAGTTGAGAAAGCACACATGCCTTCTTATATAATTTCTTCTATTGTTTTATTTGTTGCTGTAGCAGCATCGGCGATCATAGGGATTCGGGGAGACTGGAGGCACAGTACGCGTCCGATTACTCTAATCCATGCCATGGAAAAGGTAGATCATCCTTCACAAGCTGATGTTGTACTCAATTCGCCTTTTACCTTCATCAGAACGTATGGTAAAAATAGTTTTAAATATTCGCAGGATTTCAGCGAAGCACAGATCGAAGCTTTAATTCAGCCGATCAAAACCTATTCAAATCTAAATGAATTTGATACGCCTCCCAATGTTGTAATTTTCATTCTAGAAAGTTTCGGAAGGGAATATTGGGGCGCTATGAATGGGTCAACTGAAATTGAGGGTTTTGAAAGTTTCACTCCCTTTTTAGATTCGTTAGCAAAGCACAGCATTGTCTTTTCAAATGCCTTTGCAAATAGTCGGAAGTCAATTCACGGTATGCCTTCTGTTTTGGCTGGGATCCCTTCTTTTGAAACGGCATATACTTCATCTCAATACGCTACACAACCCCTTCAATCCCTAGTTTCAATCAGTGAAGAAATGGGATATGCCACTTCCTTTTTTCATGGAGCACCAAACGGATCTATGGGCCTTTTAGGCTTTTCACAAGTCTTAGGTTTTGATGCCTATTATGGTAAAAATGAATATAACAACGACGCAGATTTTGATGGTGTTTGGGGCATTTGGGACGAACCATTTTTTCAGTTTATGAAACAGCAATTGACCGAAGGGGCTAACCCGTTTTTGGCTACTGTTTTTTCAGTAAGTTCTCATGCTCCTTTTCAAATTCCGGAGGAGTACGATGGTCAATTTAAAGAAGGATATATTCCGATGCACAAATGCGTTCAATATACCGACTATGCGATTGAGCAGTTTATGGCTTCTAGTAAAAACGAGCCTTGGTTCGAAAACACACTGTTTGTATTTACAGCAGATCACGGAAATCAATCGCACTACGATTTTTATCAAAAGACGATCAATCGTTTTGCAACTCCGGTTATGTTCTACGCACCAAATAAATCATGGAACGAAGATCGTTTGGATCTAGCGCAGCATATGGATATTATGCCAACCGTAGCTCATCTAATGGGCTATGAAAAGCCTATTCGAAGTTGGGGGAGAAGTCTTGTCGGCAACGAAGATTCCTCGTTGGTTGTGAATTACTTTGGAGCTGGAACTTATTTTTTTATGAATGAAGAATATATCTGTATATATAATGGTTCAGATGCTATTGGGTTTTATTCAAAAGAGGACTATGGACTCGAAAACAACCTAGTTGAATCCCGAACTAATGCAATGAACGCATTGGAAGAAAAAGGAAAGGCTTATCTTCAAGATTATAATAATCGAATCGTTAAAGGAGCATTAGAAGCCAACTGAAGATGAAAAAGAAAATTCACTTTATCATTAATTCTCGATCAGAAAAGGCGTTAACAGAATTGTCAAAGCAATTGGACTTAGATCTATTTTGGCAAGAAACGCATGATTGTTTTTTATGGAAATCTGTTTATAAAGGACACGCACTCGAGCTTGCACAAAAAGCAATTCAGGACAATACATCCCTTGTTATTGCTTGTGGAGGTGATGGAACTATAAATGAAATCGCTCGTTATTTAGTCGACACTACTATTCCGCTTGGTATTATTCCTTTGGGATCAGGTAACGGTATCGCACGTCATTTTAAAATCCCGTTGAATATAAAAGGTGCACTAGCTGTAATTCGTGAGATGCATAGCATTGTTATGGATGCTGGCCTGGCCAATCAACATTTTTTCCTTTCTAATATGGGTGTTAGTTTTGACTCTGAGTTTATCAGTGCTTATCAAAACAAGCAAACTAGAGGCTTTGTCTCTTATTCTAAAGCTCTTTTTTTAGCTATAAAGCAGTATGAGGTTCAAACCTTCGTGGTGCATCATGCAGGAATTAAAAGAGAGGTTAGCCCTTTCTTATTGATGATTTCGAATGCAAATCAGTTCGGATATGATTTTTCCCTAACACCAAAAGCTCTTGTTTCGGATGGTCAATTTGAATTGATCCTTTTCAAGAGTAAGACTATTTGGTCCTTATTCAAGCTGTTTTTAGCAAGTCGATTTGGATTAAAACTTTCAAAGAAACTTTTAGAAGTCATCCCAATTTCTGACGTTGTCATCGAAAGCACCTCCAAGAAGTTTTTAATTCAGTTAGACGGAGAAACGAATCTTATTTCCAATCAAGAACTTCAGATTGAAATGCACCCAACGGGACTTCATGTCATTACCCCGAGCTGAATACATTTAGCTTAACAACTTTAAATAAGGCTCTAAGTACAGGTATCTATTTTATAATTTCTTTACCTTTAAAAAAACCACATCATGAAAGAACATTTATCCATACTTGCCCATAATCGCGCAATATATTCTCGTTTCTTAAATAATTTTTCTTTGGAACAGCTCAATACCGTGCCCGAGGGTTTTAATAATAATATCATTTGGAATGTTGCACATGCTCTTGCTACTCAACAATCGATAATGTACACGTTGTCTGACTTAAAGCCTGTAGTTCCTCAGTCTTGGATCGATGGCTACCGAAAAGGCACTAAACCTGAAGGGGATGTTAGTCAAGAGTTTGTTGATGCTATTGATGCCGCATTAATGTCGACGATAGAACAGTTGAAAAAAGATATCGAAGCAGGTATTTTTGAAAACTATCAGCCTTACACTACTTCTACTAAAATGGAATTGAACTCGTTTGCTACCGCTTTCCCTTTTGTCTTATTCCACGACGGAGTGCACATAGGGTCTGTTTTGGCTTTGGCAAAGTTAGTTTAGGATTTCGAAATCGCTGTTACAATTTGTTCCGCATGAATTCTTGAATTCTCAATAAACCACTTATTCGTTTTTAAACCTCCGCAAACTACCCCAGCGAGGTAGACTCCTTTTTGAGATGATTCCATAGTATGTTCATCGTATTGAGGAGTTTTGAAGGCATCGGTGTGAAAGAGAACACCTAAAGACTTTAGGAGTGTAAAATCTGGTTGATAGCCGGTCATTGCTAACACAAAATCATTTTGAATTTCAATAGCCCCAACGGTTGTTTGAATACGGACACTTTTTGGTTTAATTTCAATGAGTTTGGATTCGAAGTATGCCGGAATACTCCCTTCTTCTATCCTGTTAAGAATATCAGGACGTGCCCAGTATTTTACATTTGCACCTACTTCCTTTTCACGCACCACAAGGGTGACACTTTTTGCACCTTTACGGTAGGTCTCTAGGGCAACGTCAACAGCAGAATTAGCTGCACCAACAACAACAATGTCCATTCCGAAATAGGGATGAGGTTCTTTGTAGTAATGCGTTACCTTCTCCAACTCTTCCCCGGGTATATTCAGTTTGTAGGGTAGGTCATAGAAGCCAGTTGCAAGCACAATGTTTTTGGAAGTGTACTCTTTTTTGTTTGTTTGAATTTTAAATCCCCCTGTTATTTTTTCAAACAGAAAAACGTCTTCATAAAGGTTTACGTTCAACTCCCAAGAGTTAGTTACCCGCCTATAATATTCTAAAGCTTCTGCCCGAGTAGGTTTGGGGTTATGAGATATAAAAGGGATGCCTCCAATTTCTAAACGATCAGAGGTAGAGAAGAAGGTCATGTTTTGCGGGTAGTGGTAGAGTGAGTTTACCAGCATCCCTTTTTCGATTATGGTGTATTGCAAGCCTTTCTTCTTAGCCTCGATACCACAAGCCAAACCTATGGGTCCGGCTCCAATAATGATCAAATCTTCCATAACCCAAAGGTAATTAAAGCCGAGTAATCTTATGGTGAGAACCTATGAGATTATTTATAATAGTTAAAATCTATTTAATTAATAAAATAATAGTTATTATTGATTTAATAACACTTTTACCGAAAACTGTAATTTTTTTTAGATCGTATAATTTGAGCAATATAGTTTTTACTTATTAATTTTATTTATATTTAGAAATTAACATCTGCCTTAGATAAAGAAAAAATAAAGAGCCAATGAAAAGGCCTATTCCTGTTGATATTCCATAGATATAAGTCCCAGAAAAAATTAATATTTTCCACCAAAATGCGAATATAAAAAGCCCTGCCATGTACTTTATCGAGTTGTGAAATACGATATCTGGGAACAATTTAACAACTTTACGTATCCCGATTAATGGCAATAGATTTGGAAGACTAAAAAGACTGATCCAAAATTGCCCAATAGAACCCTTGTTTTCGATTGTTTTCAGTTGTTTTGGGTCTAGAAGAAGTTGCTCTCTTAACTTATAAAAGCCAAGTTTGGTGTTTTCAAGATTGATGTATTTTTTCTTTTGTAAATAGTGTTCTTCGTTTTCTGGGAGCCACAGGCAAGCTTTCATTTCACGTTTCAAAACCTCTCTAAGCTGATTGATTGTAGCGCTACTGTTTTCTCTGTATGTCTCTAGAAATCCTCCTACAAGTATTGGATTGCCATACACTAAGTGTACTTCTTGCCACGGCAACTGATGGTGACTGTAGTTGATGCCAACGGGTACAATATAGATGGTGCTGTCTGGGAATTTTTCTTGAGCTTCAAGTGCCAATCGACTACTGCCTTTAGACAAACGTTGTAAGTAATACTCGTTGTGATGACTCCCTTCAGAAAACATCATCATATGATCACCTTTGCCTAAAATTTGATGACAGCGATCAAAAATTGCAGCATTTTTTCTTAGACTACTATATCCATCGCGAATTCTGTAAACGGGTAACATTTTTAGAGCATCCAAAAACCATTGGAAAGGACCTCCGAACACATCACTTCGAGTAAGGGAAGTTACTTTTGAGCCGCAGCTTGTTCCGACAAGTAAAGGGTCTAAAAACGCTCCTTGATGATTGGGCGAGAAAATTACGCCTCCCTTTTTAGGAATATTTTCTTGTCCATAAATTCGAATACGCCTGAAGTAAAAGCGGTTGTAGTTTTTTAATAACAGTAGGATTATTTTATAAAAAAGGGCTTTCATAGTATGCGGCTTATTTTGGTCAACATATCAAAACTAAATATAATGAAGACATTGCAAGTTGAGTTCAAAAAATTTACTTTTTTATAGATGAGCAAAGAGGGGCCATTTGACCTAAAACAATACGCTAAATGTCAGTTATTTACCACCATATAAAGTCCAGAAAAAACAGATCAACTTTTTTTTATTAAAAACTTGAATTTCAAAGCGGTTGTTTTTTTTGGAAACGCTATATTTGCAAGCGAAATAAAAGACTAAAAACTAACACAATATCATCATATGGCAGCGACTGCAGGAAAAGTTTCTCAAATCATAGGCCCAGTAGTAGATGTTACCTTTTCGGGAACAGGCACTAAACTACCTAAAATTTACGATTCATTAGAAATCACAACTAAATCTGGAGATCTTCTAATACTTGAGGTTCAGTCTCATGTTGGAGAAGACACAGTTCGAACCATCTCGATGGATTCGACTGACGGATTGAGCAGAGGGACCGAAGTTATTGCAACAGGAAGCCCTATTCAAATGCCAATCGGAGACGATATTTACGGAAGATTATTCAACGTAATTGGAGATGCTATTGACGGTATTGGAGATTTACCAAAAAAGGGAGTTCATGGATTACCAATCCACCGAGAAGCACCAGCATTCGATCAGCTATCAACCGCTACCGAGGTTCTTTTTACAGGAATCAAAGTAATTGACCTTGTAGAACCTTACGCAAAAGGAGGTAAGATTGGTCTTTTTGGAGGAGCTGGAGTTGGTAAAACGGTATTGATACAAGAATTAATTAATAACATTGCCAAAGGGCACGGAGGACTATCTGTTTTTGCAGGTGTAGGAGAACGTACACGTGAAGGGAATGATTTACTTAGAGAGATGTTAGAATCAGGTATCATCAAATATGGTGATGACTTTCTACACTCCATGGAAGAAGGAGGCTGGGATCTTAGCAAAGTAGATAAAGCTGCGATGAAAGAATCTAAAGCGACCTTCGTATTTGGACAAATGAATGAGCCTCCAGGAGCTCGTGCTCGTGTAGCACTTTCTGGATTAACGATAGCAGAATACTTCCGTGATGGAGCTGGAGAAGGACAAGGAAAAGATGTACTTTTCTTTGTTGATAATATCTTCCGATTTACTCAGGCAGGTTCTGAAGTATCAGCCTTATTAGGACGTATGCCATCTGCAGTAGGATACCAACCAACATTAGCAACCGAAATGGGAGCGATGCAAGAGCGTATTACCTCAACCAAACGTGGATCAATTACTTCTGTTCAGGCAGTATATGTTCCTGCGGATGACCTTACCGATCCTGCACCAGCAACAACATTTGCTCACTTAGATGCTACAACAGTTCTATCACGTAAGATTGCTGAACTTGGAATTTATCCTGCAGTAGATCCTTTGGATTCTACTTCACGAATTTTGACTGCTGAAATTTTAGGAGACGAACATTACGATTGTGCTCAAAGAGTAAAAGAATTATTACAACGATATAAAGAGCTTCAAGATATTATTGCAATTCTAGGAATGGAAGAGCTTTCTGAAGAAGATAAATTAGCGGTATCACGCGCACGTCGTGTACAACGTTTCTTATCACAACCTTTCCACGTTGCGGAACAGTTTACCGGCTTGAAGGGTGTTTTAGTAGATATCAAAGAAACCATCAAAGGATTTAATATGATCATGGATGGAGAATTAGATCACTTACCTGAAGCGGCTTTTAACTTGAAAGGAAGTATCGAAGAAGCGATCGAAGCTGGTGAAAGAATGTTATCTGAAGAATAAGGTATGTATTTAGAAATTATATCTCCCGAAGCAACCCTATTTACGGGTAATATCGATTCTTTAACGGTACCAGGAACCAATGGTTCTTTTCAGGTTTTGGAAAATCACGCTTCTATTGTTTCAACCTTGACTTCAGGGAACGTTACTTTACAAGGGAAGTTTGACAGCTCCAATAACTTTGATGAACCGTTTAATAAAATCGATTCGAATTCTGTTATTCTCAAAATTTCATCCGGAACTCTTGAACTACAAGACAACAAAATAATTTTATTGGTTGATTAAGTTTTTAAAATAAAAACATAAATCAAAATTTAACATTAAATATCTGTGAATTAAGTACTTAATTTACAGATATTTTCTATTTTCGCTCAAAATTAAACCCATTGAAATGAAAAAATTAACCTTTACATTCTTGTTTTTACTGAACACGATCGTACTCTTTGCAAAGGTTGATTCTCTTGAAGTTAAAACAAATAAATTAGATGAGGTGATTCTCAATTCAACGCGGATCGACTTACCTCTTTCCGAACATTCTAGAACCATTCAAGTGATTGATGCTTCTGATATTCAAAAGAGCGGCGCACCCAATGTTGTTGTTTTACTACAGCAAATCTCAGGAATCGATATTAGACAACGCGGAATTGAAGGCATGCAAGCAGATTTATATATTCGTGGAGGTAGTTTTGATCAAACGCTTCTTTTAATTGACGGAATTAAATTAGAAGATGCACAAACTGGACATCATACGTTGAACCTTTTACCTCCTATCGATTTGATTGAACGTATAGAAGTTCTAAAAGGCCCTGCTGCAAGAATCTATGGTCAGAACGCATTTACTGGCGCAGTGAATATAGTAACCAAAACTGCGGGCTCGGGAGCAAATAATGTTTCTGTTCAAAGAGGATCGTATGACCAATACCATCTTAAGTCGACATTACAAACGAAAGGCGAGTTTGGAGGTATATTAGGACACTTTTCTTATAATACGTCAGACGGTTACCGATACAATACGGACTTTATCAATCGAAATTATTTTGTAAAAGGAGATTTTAAAATAAAAGAAACTCCTTTCAAATTCACAGGTTACTTTTCGGATCGAGAGTTTGGTGCAAACGGATTCTATGCAACGCCGTCTGCTACCGAACAATACGAAGAAACAGAAGGGAGTTTAGTTGCTCTTTCTGCTATAAAAAAAACAGAAAAATCCATTTTCAAACCCAGAATTTATTGGCGCAGAAGTCAAGATATGTATGTTTTTATTCGAGATAATCCAAGTGTGTATAGAAACCTTCACATTACCAATAAGGCTGGGGTCGCTTTAGATTACAGTTTATTTTCTTCTCTGGGAACTACAGGAATTGGGATCGACTTGGCACATGTAGGCATAAGCAGTAACAACTT